>Ga0209023_10000516_pt1 | contig 58155 bp, 77 predicted proteins | sample LakOneMetagenome_FD_187468 | JGI IMG/M metagenome (GOLD analysis project Ga0209023, IMG submission 187468) | Freshwater and sediment microbial communities from Lake Erie, Canada (SPAdes) (version 2) | ecosystem: Environmental > Aquatic > Freshwater > Lentic | place: Lake Erie, Canada...
CATCGTTCGCCGACCAATTTTATGCGTTGGCAGGACAAATCCGTCCAGTTTGAAAGCGGACCATTCCTCGCCAGCAAATCTGAGCCTCAAATCGCTAACGCGACACAACCGTCGCGCACGATATGCACGCTCACCCCGGCCTCAAGGGCCAGCCGGGACACTGTGTAGGCGCTCATTGAACACCTCCTCACCTCCTTTTCCTCATCCGGCACAGCACGAAAGCTGCTTCACGTCCTTGCTGAAGGTCTGCGCCGCCAGCTTCAATCCCTCGACCATCGTCAGGTAGGGGAACAACTGGTCGGCCAGTTCCTGCACGGTCATGCGGTTGCGGATCGCCAAGGCGGCCGTCTGGATCAGTTCGCCCGCTTCCGGGGCCACTGCCTGCACGCCGATGAGCCGCCGGCTGCCTTCCTCAATGACCAGTTTGATAAAGCCGCGTGTATCGAAGTTGGCGAGCGCACGCGGCACGTTGTCGAGCGTGAGCGTGCGGCTGTCGGTTTCGATGCCCTTCAAGTGTGCCTCGGCCTCTGAGTAGCCTACGGTGGCCACTTGCGGATCGGTGAACACCACGGCAGGCATGGCGGTAAGGTCGAGTGCCGCTTCGCCGCCGGTCATATTGATGGCCGCGCGCGTACCGGCTGCTGCCGCGACATAGACAAATTGCGGCTGGTCAGTGCAATCACCGGCAGCGAAGATGTGCGGACTACTCGTGCGCATGCCTTGGTCGATAACGATGGCCCCCTGCGCATTGAAGGCTACCCCAGCCGTTTCCAGCGCCAGGCTGCGCGTGTTTGGTGTCCGGCCGGTGGCGACCAGCAGCTTGTCGGCACGCACTTCGCCGTGCCCGGTGGTCAGCACGAATTCGCCGTCCACATGGACGACCTGACTGGCTTGCGTGTGTTCCAGCACCTCGATGCCCTCGGCACGGAAAGCGGCCGTGACGGCCTCGCCGATAGCTTGGTCTTCGCGGAAGAACAGCGTGCTGCGCGCCAGAATCGTGACCTGGCTACCGAGTCGGGCGAAGGCTTGCGCCAGCTCCAGCGCGACCACCGACGAGCCGATCACGGCCAACCGCTCGGGAATGGTGTCGCTGATCAGGGCTTCGGTCGAAGTCCAGTAGGGTGACTCTTTCAAGCCCGGAATCGGCGGCACGGCCGGACTGGCCCCGGTGGCGACCAAGCAGCGATCGAACGCCACGACGCGCTCACCGCCATCGTTCAAACGAACGACCAGGCGCTGCTCGTCCTTGAAACGCGCTTCACCATGCAGCACGGTGATGGCCGGATTGCCGTCCAGGATGCCTTCGTACTTGGCATGGCGAAGTTCATCGACACGCGCCTGCTGCTGGGCCAGTAGTTTGCGGCGATCAATCGCCGGCACGGTCGCTTTGATCCCGCTGTCGAACGGACTTTCACGGCGCAGATGGGCGATATGCGCCGCGCGGATCATGATTTTGGACGGCACACAGCCGATATTGACGCAGGTGCCGCCGATGGTGCCGCGTTCGATCAGCGTGACGGTCGCACCTTGCTCGACGGCCTTCAGCGCCGCCGCCATTGCGGCTCCGCCGCTGCCAATGATGGCGATGTGCAAACCGGTACCCTCAAGTGCATCACGGATTTTTGTTTCATCTTTGAAATCACCCACCCGGATCGAGCCTTGATAACCCAATGCGGCGATGGCGGCCAGCATTTGGTCGTGACTCACGGCGGTGTCTGCTGAGACCCGCGCGCGGCTTTCGGGATAGGACACCACAGCGGCATTCACGCCGGGAATCTTTTCCAAAGCATCTTTGACATGGGTGGCGCAGCTTGTGCAAGTCATGCCATTCACAGTAATTTCGGTCATTTTTTTACTCCATTGAATGTTGGGGTGCAGCAGGCATCGGCTTGGCGTTTTCGCTGGATGGCGTAGATGGTCAAACCGAAGAAAATCGCCAACGCAGGCAGCAACACATAGTCCAGATAGCCGGTCAGCGCGGACAAGCCGACCACCCCGAGCAGAATGACCAGTACGGGTGTGAAACAACACAGCGCCACGAGTACCGTGCCAATAATGCTGACCCGCAGCAGTGCCTTCGGGTCTTTCATGATCAGTTCTTGACTGAAGATGGATAGCCGGCGTCCCCGGTTGCCTTGGTCAGCTTCTGCACGCTGGTCTTGGCATCATCGAAAGTGACGACCGCTTCGCGTTTCTCGAAGGTCACGTCAACTTTACTGACGCCATCGACCTTGGAAATCGCCTTCTTGACGGTGATCGGGCAGGCCGAGCAGGTCATGCCCGGTACGGACAGTGTGACGGTCTGGGTGGCGGCCCACACGGGGGCAATGACGGCGACGAGCGCGAGGGAGGCAAACAGCTTTTTCATGGTGAACTCCTGTGGTTAATAGAAAAATGGGACGACGTAGGGAAATCCAAGCGCGACCAGAACCAGCGCAGCCACGACCCAGAAAATGAGCTTGTAAGTCGCTCGCACCTGGGGAATCGCGCACACCTCGCCCGGATTGCATGCCTGTACTGGCCTGAAAATGCGCCGCCAGGCCAAGAACATCGCGACCAGCGCTGCACCGATAAAGATGGGGCGATAGGGTTCCAGCACCGTCAGGTTGCCGATCCATGCTCCGCTGAAGCCCAAGGCGACCAAGACTAGCGGCCCGAGGCAGCAGGCCGACGCGAAGATGGCGGCCAGCCCGCCAGCGAAGAGCGCGCCGCGCCCGTTTTGTGGTTCAGACATACGCTTGACCTTTCAAATTTGGTTTGGATAGCTTAAGCTTACTTCCGTAGTTATGTACGGAGTCAAGCGATATGCAAAACAATTTTGAGAATCTGACCATCGGCGTTTTCGCCAAGGCGGCCGGGGTCAATGTGGAGACCATCCGGTTCTATCAGCGCAAAGGCCTGCTGCCGGAACCCGACAAGCCCTATGGCAGCATTCGCCGCTATGGCGAGGTGGATGTAACGCGGGTGCGATTCGTGAAATCAGCCCAGCGGCTAGGCTTCAGCCTGGATGAAATCGCCGAGTTACTACGGCTCGACGATGGCACCCACTGCGAAGAAGCCAGCAGTTTGGCCGAGCACAAGCTCAACGACGTGCGCGAGAAGATGGCCGATTTGGCACGTATGGAGGCCGTACTGTCTGATCTGGTGTGCGCCTGCCATGCGCGGAAGGGGAATGTTTCCTGCCCGCTGATCGCGTCGCTACAGGGCGGAACAAGCCTGGCAGGGTCGGCTATGCCTTAGCGTGCTTTATTTTCCGCTTTCTGAAACGACCCCACCTGATTGATCTCCCCCTTGAACCGCTAAAGAGAACCATAAATTGAGCAGCCTTCGAGACCGCCTTGAACACCATCAAGTCATCATCTACTTCGCCGCCGTTGTCCTTGCGGTCGTGGTCGCATCCCTGGTACGTGGCACCGATGTCTTGGAAGGGGTGATAAATCCGGCACTGGCCCTAATGTTGTTCGCCACCTTCTTGCAGGTGCCGCTTGCCGATCTGGGCCGTGCTTTCACGCGCATTCGCTTCCTGGGCGCGCTGATGGTGTCCAATTTCGTGGTCGTGCCGCTGCTAGTCGCGCTTCTGGTGCAGTTCCTGCCGGCCGACCCGATGGCGAGGCTCGGCGTGCTGTTCGTGTTGCTGACTCCCTGCATCGACTACGTGGTGACGTTCTCGCACATCGGCCGCGCCGATGCACGCCTGCTGCTGGCCTCCACGCCGGCGCTGCTGATCGCGCAAATGTTGCTGCTTCCGGTCTATCTGCGTGTGTTCCTGGGCGACGCGGCGGCTGACCTGGTGCAGCTAGGCCCGTTCGTCCATGCCTTCGTGTGGCTAATCGCCATCCCGCTTGTCCTGGCCGCCCTGGTGCAGTTGTGGGCGGCCCGCAGCGGGGCCGGTCAGCGTGCCGCAGCGGGCCTTGGCCTGCTGCCGGTGCCGGCGACGGCGCTCGTTCTGTTCATCGTCGTGGCTGCCGTGGTGCCCCAGCTCGGGGCCGCCATCGAGGCCGCCTTGCGCGTCGTGCCGCTCTATGTAGCCTTTGCTGTGGTCGCGCCCCTGATTGGTTGGACAGTTGCCCGTGTGGCCCGGCTGGAAGCGCCGGCCTGCCGCGCCGTAGCGTTCAGCTCGGCCACGCGCAATTCCCTGGTCGTGCTGCCGCTCGCCCTGGCAGTGCCCGGTGCTATTCCGGTGCTGCCGGCCATCATCGTGACGCAAACGATGGTCGAGCTGGTCGCCTCGGTGATCTACATGCGCTTGGTGCCGAAGCTTGGTAAGGCCCCATCTACTTGCAGTTAGAGCATGGGTCATGGGGAAATCAACCGGACGCAGGGTGCAGCCGACTTTTGATATTTCGTGCAGTCATCTTCTGAAAACGACAGGAAGCCGTCAGGATAGGGTTGTTATTGCAATTACTTGACATATGCCTTGAAGGGTCATAGAGTCTTTACTGACACATATTGTTAAGGAGGCATGTTTTGCGAGGTCAACGCATCGGCTATGTCCGGGTCAGCAGTTTCGACCAGAATCCAGAGCGTCAGCTCGATCAGGTCCAGGTGGACAAGCTGTTCACCGACAAAGCCTCGGGCAAAGACACACAGCGGCCACAGCTCGATGCCTTGCTGTCGTTCGCCCGCGAAGGCGACACAGTGGTCGTGCACAGCATGGACCGTCTGGCCCGCAACCTGGACGACCTGCGCCGGCTGGTGCAGACCTTGACCAAGCGCGGGATACGAATCGAATTCGTCAAGGAATGCCTGAGCTTCACCGGCGAAGACTCGCCAATGGCGAACCTGCTGCTGTCGGTGATGGGCGCGTTCGCGGAGTTCGAGCGAGCGCTGATCGGCGAGCGGCAGCGCGAAGGGATTGCATTGGCCAAGCAGCGCAGTGCGTACCGAGGTCGGAGGAAAGCCCTGGTGAACGACCAGGTTGTCGAACTGCGCCGCCGCGCAGGTTCTGGCGAGACAAAAGCCGCGCTCGCGCGGGAATTCGGCATCAGTCGCGAGACCCTGTATCAATACCTGAAGGTGGCGCCAGCAGCTTAACCCGGTCTCCGGTCGACTGTGCATTACATATACAGCGAGATCGCGTCAACTATTCCACTCAACGACGCCCTCGCGCATCTGTAGCGCATCGATCCCTTGGTCGCGCAGCAGCCTGACTGCATCGGACGACATCAAGCAGAATGGACCGCGACAATAGGCGATCACGGGCCGGTCCTTCGGTAATTCGGCCAGGCGATTCCTCAGTTCAGCCAGCGGCATCGAGCGTGCAAACGGCACGTGGCCAACCGCGTATTCCTCGCCCGGACGCACGTCGATCACGATCACCTCGCCGGATTTCGCCTTGTTCAGCAGTTCTTCGCGGCTATTGCCGACCCACTCATGGGTGGCAGCAGAAAGCTGGCGTAGCGCATCCTGCAATTCAAACAATCGGTCCTCAGCGAGAAGCCGAAGCGTCACCCATAGCTGACCCACCTCGGCGCTCGCCAGCCGGTAAATGATGTACTTCCCCTGCCGTTCAGCTTCGACAAGGCGCGCGGACTTCAATTCTTTCAAGTGTGCGCTGACCAGCTTGGCACTGATGCCCGCTTCGAGTGCCAAGGCCTCAACGGTTTTGGGGGACTGCCCCAGCAATTCTATCAGCTCCAGCCTCTTCGGGCTGGCCGATGCCTTGGCGATACGTGCTACTTGCTCGTACAGGGCGTCCTTGATGGTTCTATTCGTTGTCATAGGCAGGAGTGTCAGCATTTCGTAGTCCCAGGTCAATGCCACAGGCAATTTAGTCTTGCAGGAATAGCAAAGATCCATTATATTCCAATGATCGTTAGATTGTTAGCTTTTCCATTTTATGAGGCAAACCCAATGCAGACACTGTTCATTCTGAACGCCGCGCCATACGGCAGCGAGCTCACCCACAAACGGCTTACGGCTGGCCGCAGCACTGGCCAAGCGTGAACACAATACGGTACGCATCTATCTGATGGGCGACGCGGTTGGCACCGCAAAAAGCGGTCAGAAGGTGTCGGAAGGGCAGCCCAACCTGCAAGCCATACTGGGGCGTGTTGCTGCCACCAGCCAAGACAACATCGGCGTTTGCGGTAGCTGCATGGATTCACGCGCGCTGCAGGACAGTGAACTGATCGAAGGAACATATCGCGGCACGCTCGAGCAGTTGGCGGATTGGTCCGAATGGGCGGACAAGGTTTTCGTATTTTAGGAGGTTGCAATGTTTTTCAAACAAAGAACAAATGACGACGCCTCGATTTCGTACTTCTTCGGTTGCGGGGGGCAAGGCAAGGGCATTGCGCTCGACGTGCTGGCCGGTGACGAAGCCTGGTATATGGACCAGGCACGCAAGCTGAATGTTGAAATCGCCTATGTGTTCGATTCACATATCCATGCCGACCACCTGTCCGGCGGCCGAATGCTCGCCGAACTGAGCGGCGCGGCTTACTCGCTACACGAAAGCAATATCGGCAAGACCGCATTCCCGTTCACGCCGGTGAAGGACAATCAGGTAATTGATGCGGGCAATACGCGCATCCAGGTTCTGCATACGCCGGGCCACACGGAAGATAGCATTTGCCTGCTGGTCTCGGATCGCCGCCGCGCGGAAGCACCATGGTTCATCCTGACCGGTGACACATTGTTCGTCGGTTCGGTTGGCCGTCCGGATCTCGCGGGACGCGAACAAGAAATGGCGGCCAAGCTCTGGCATAGCCTGCATGACCAGTTGCTGAACTTGCCGGATGAGCTGGAAGTTTTTCCAGGACACCAAGCTGGAAGCGCATGCGGCGCGGATATCTCTGGAAAGCCGTCGTCAACGATCGGTTTCGAAAAGCGCTGGAATCCTTTGTTATCCCTGGAGAAGGCGGCATTTATAGCGACCCTCACGACCACGATCCTACCGCGCCCCGCCGAGATGGAAAGGCTTGTCGCCGCCAATCTCGGCCAAGTTGAGTTTGCATGAGCAAGGAACGGGCGATGCCATCGGCGGCAAATTCCCCGGCCGCCGCCCCTGGCCTACAACTTGGACTGCGCGCGAACTGGCGCCAATTTAGCTTGCTTGTTGTCGTCAACGCATTTGTTGGCGCCATGGTTGGGATGGAGCGCAGCATCTTGCCCGCCATTGCCGAACAGGAATTCAAGCTGGTCGCCCACACGGCGATTCTGGCGTTCATTGTCGTCTTCGGCGTTGCCAAGGCCATCACTAACTATTTTGCCGGCCGCTTTTCCGACGCCTACGGTCGCAAGGTAGTGCTGGTGATTGGCTGGCTGATCGCCACGCCCGTTCCCTTTTTGCTGATGTGGGCGCCGTCATGGAACTGGATCTTGCTGGCCAACGTCTTTCTCGGCGTGAGTCAGGGGCTAACCTGGTCCACCACGGTAATCATGAAGATCGATCTCGCCGGTCCCAAAAATCGGGGCACGGCGATGGGCATCAATGAATTCGCGGGTTATTTCGCTGTCGGCGCAGCGGCGCTGGCGACCGGCTGGATTGCAGCCAATTATGGCTTGCGGCCGCAGCCGTTCTACCTTGGCGTGGCGTTTGCAGTGATCGGCTTGCTGCTATCGGTTTTGGTTGTGCGCGAGACGCGCGGCCACGCGCAAATGGAAGCTGCAATGGCCGCAACGCGCGGAGCGGCCATCGTGCCGTCGCAGCGCGCGATTTTCTGGCAGACCAGCATACGCGACCCCAACCTGTCGTCGATTAGTCAGGCCGGACTCGTGAATAACCTTAACGACGGCATGGCATGGGGCTTGTTTCCCTTTGTGTTTGCCGGCGCTGGCATGACCCTAACCCAAATCGGCACGCTTGCCGCGATCTACCCGACCGTATGGGGAGTGTGCCAACTCTTCACCGGCGCGCTGTCGGATCGGATTGGTCGTAAGGGATTGATCGTGGCGGGGATGTGGGTTCAGGCAGCCGGAATCGCCATTATCGCGTTCCGGTCCTCGTTCGCATGGTATGCGACGGGCGCGATCCTGCTGGGAATCGGGACTGCCATGGTCTATCCGACGCTACTGGCGGCCATCGGCGACGTAGTCAACCCGGCCTGGCGCGCTTCGACCGTCGGCGTCTACCGTTTCTGGCGCGATCTGGGCTATGCCATCGGGGCCTTACTGGCGGGCGTTGTGGCCGACCTGTACGGCGTGGTCAGCGCGGTATGGCTAGTCGCAGCAGTCACGTTCCTGTCGGGCGTGATCGTCGCAGTCCGAATGCGCCATTGACTCTCCACTATGCTAAAACGCGGTCGGTCGCATGGCTGCGCAAGGGGCCAGAAATGACGTGCCCTTGCCACCAGCGAGACACTGAATCGAATGCCACGCCGCTCACTACTTTCTGAAACCGAACGCGCCAGTTTACTGATTCTGCCCCAAAGTCAGGATGACCTGATTCAGCAATACAGTTTTACGGACGCCGACTTGGCGTTGATCCGGCAACGCCGTGGTGCCGCCAACCGCCTCGGCTTCGCGGTGCAGATGTGTTTGCTGCGCTACCCTGGTTATGCGCTGGCAAGCGACACCGCGCTGCCCGACCCGGTGCTCCACTGGATCGCCAAGCAGGTGCGCAGCGACGCTGGGGCCTGGCCTGAATACGGAGAGCGGGAAAAAACGCGCAATGAACACTTGCACGAGCTGCGCGCCTACCTGGGGCTGTCGGCGTTCGGTCTGCCGGACTTCCGCAAGCTGGTGCATAGCCTGGCCGACCTCGCGATGCAAACGGACAAGGCCATGGTGCTCGCCGCTCACTCCCTTGAAACGCTACGCCAGAAGCGGATCATCCTGCCGGCGTTGACCGTCATCGAACGGGCCTGTGCCGAGGCCGTGACTCGGGCCAACCGGCGTATCTACCGTGCGCTGATTGACCCGCTGGAGCGCCACCACAAGCGTTCCCTGGACAACCTGCTCAACGTGGCGCCTGACATGAGTATCACCTGGCTCGTGTGGCTACGCCAATCGCCGCTCAAGCCCAATTCCCGTTACATGCGCGAACACATCGAACGGCTCAAGGTGTTTCAGTCGCTGGCCCTGCCTGAGGGGCTTGGCCGCCAGATCCACCAGAACCGGCTGCTGAAAATGGCGCGCGAGGGTGCGCAGATGACGCCGCGTGACCTGGCGAAGTTCGAGGATGAGCGCCGCTATGCGACATTGGCTGCACTGGCGATCGAGGGCATGGCCACCGTGACGGACGAACTGGTCGACCTGCATGACCGAATCATGATCAGGCTGTTCAGCGCGGCCAAGAACAAACATCAGCAGGACTTCCAGAAGCAGGGCAAGGCCATCAACGACAAGGTTCGCCTTTACAGCCAAATCGGCCGCGCGCTCGTCGAGGCCAAGGAATCCGGCATGGACCCGTATGCGGCGATCGAGGCCGTGCTGCCGTGGACCGACTTCACCCAAAGTGTGACCGAAGCCGCAGAACTGGCCCAGCCAGAAACGTTCGACCACCTGCACCTGGTGGGAGAGCAGTACAGCACCCTGAGGCGCTACACGCCCGAGTTTCTGGACGTGATCAGGCTGAAAGCCGCGCCGGCCGCGCAAGCGGTGCTCAATGCGATCGATGTCCTCCGCAAGATGAACATGACCGGCGCGCGCACGGTGCCCGACGATGCGCCGATCACATTCGTCAAGGCGCGCTGGAAGCCGCTGGTCATCACCGACGAAGGTCTTGACCGCCGCTTCTACGAAATTTGCGTCTTGTCGGAGCTGAAGAATTCGCTGCGGTCGGGCGACATCTGGGTGCAGGGTTCGCGCCAGTTCCGCGACTTCGAGGAATACCTGCTGCCCACGGAAAAGTTCGGAGCCATGAAAACGGCGCGCGAGTTGCCTATCGCCGTCAACCAGGACTGCGACCAGTATCTGCATGACCGCTTGCTGCTGCTCGAACAGCAGCTGGCCACCGTCAACCGGCTCGCGCTGACGAACGAACTGCCCGATGCGATAATTACTGAGACTGGACTGAGGATCAGCCCGCAGGATGCCGTGGTGCCGGATGAGGCCCAGGCGCTGATTGACTTCGCCAGCGGCATGCTTCCCCGGATCAAAATCACCGAACTGCTGATGGACGTGGACGACTGGACCGGATTCACCCGCCACTTCGTTCACCTCAAGAGTGGGGAGCAGGCGAACGACCGGACATTCCTCATGTGTGCGATTCTGGCCGACGCCATCAACCTCGGCCTGACCAAAATGGCGGAATCGAGTCCTGGCGCCACTTACGCGAAGCTCTCCTGGTTGCAGGCCTGGCACATTCGCGACGAAACCTATTCGGCCGGCCTGGCTGAACTGGTCAACGCCCAGTTCAAGCACGCCTTCGCCGCGCACTGGGGGGACGGCACAACGTCATCGTCGGATGGCCAGCGCTTCCGCGCGGCCGGTCGGGCCGAAAGCACAGGCCACATCAACCCCAAGTACGGCGCCGAACCCGGCAAGCTGTTCTACACTCACATTTCCGACCAGTACGCGCCGTTCAGCACCAGGGTCGTCAACGTCGGCGTGCGCGACTCGACCTATGTGCTCGACGGCCTGCTGTACCATGAATCGGACCTGCGCATTGAGGAGCACTATACCGACACCGCCGGTTTCACCGACCATGTGTTCGCGCTGATGCACCTGCTGGGCTTCCGCTTCGCGCCGCGCATCCGCGATCTGGGCGACACCAAGCTGTACGTGCCGGGCAAAGTGGGTGATCACCCGGCCTTGCGATCGATGATTGGCGGCAGTCTGAACATCAAGCACCTGCGCGCACACTGGGACGACGTGCTCCGCCTGGCCGCCTCGATAAAGCACGGCACAGTCACCGCGTCGCTCATGCTGCGCAAGCTGGGCAGCTACCCGCGCCAGAACGGTCTGGCGATCGCGCTTCGCGAGTTGGGGCGGATCGAGCGCACGCTGTTCATCCTGGACTGGCTCCAGAACGTCGAGCTACGCCGGCGTGTGCATGCAGGCCTGAACAAGGGAGAGGCGCGCAACGCACTGGCCAGGGCGGTCTTCATTCATCGGTTGGGTGAGATCCGCGACCGGACATTCGAGCAGCAGCGGTACCGCGCCAGCGGCCTGAACCTGGTGACGGCCGCAATCGTGCTGTGGAACACGGTGTACCTGGAGCGGGCAACCAAAGCGCTGCGCGAGTCCGGCAAACTGGCCGATGACGGCATGCTGCAATTCCTCTCGCCGTTGGGATGGGAGCACATCAACCTGACCGGAGATTACGTCTGGAGGCAGAGCAAGGCGGTCGACGAGGGCAAATATCGGCCGGTGCGGGATTTCAAGAATCGGTAATAGGGCTTAGCGCCCGATTTTTTCCGTTTTCCCTATTCGCCCCAACCAGAGCAGCCTGATGTTTGCCATGCGTGAGATGCAGCGCAGTCTGGCGACGCTGGTGCATAAGGTGCGTGCCGGCACGGATACGATCACGACCGCGTCGAGCGAGATCGCCGCGGGCAACCTGGACCTGTCGGCGCGCACCGAAGAGCAGGCCAGTTCGCTGGAGGAGACCGCCGCCTCGATGGAGGAGCTCACCAGCACTGTGCAGCAGAATACCGAAAGCGTCCGTCATGCCAACATGCTGGCTGGAACGGCATCGCAAGTCGCGCTGAAGGGTGGCCAGGTGGTCGAGGAAGTGGTTGGCACGATGGGCGAGATCAACGAGGCTGCCAAGCGTATCGCCGACATCATCAGCGTCATCGACGGTATTGCGTTCCAGACTAATATCCTGGCCTTGAATGCGGCGGTTGAAGCGGCGCGCGCGGGAGAGCAGGGGCGCGGTTTCGCCGTCGTGGCGTCCGAAGTCCGTAACCTGGCCCAGCGCAGCGCCGCCGCCGCCAAGGAAATCAAGACGCTGATTGGCGACTCTGTCGGCAAAGTCGAGGCGGGCAGCAAGCTTGTCAACGTGGCAGGAGATACGATGACCGAGGTCGTCGCGAGCGTGAAGCGTGTCACCGACATCATGGCCGAAATTGCGCTTGCCGGTCAGGAGCAGAGCGCCGGGATTGCCCAGGTGAATCAGGCCATTGCACAGATGGACCAGGTGACGCAGCAGAATGCGGCGCTCGTCGAAGAGGCCGCCGCTGCGGCCGATTCGATGCAGGCGCAGGCTCAGGAGCTTCTTTCAGTGGTCAGCACTTTCAAGCTCGCGCCAGGGCAGCTCGCGCATCGACCGCGTGCGGCAGGGATGGGGGCCCACGCCCTACGTCAGGCGCTGCCGGCCACTGTAGGCTAAGCCACTTTGCCAAGGCACTGGTGGATATTCAGCGCTTCAATCCACTCGCGCGCGCCAGCATCTCGAGGCGGCTGTCGAGTCCATGACGGTCGAGCTCTCCCATGTGACGCAGGAAGAGGCGTCCGTCCCTGCCGTAGAACAGCGTTGTCGGCATGGCAAACGATCCGGTGCGCCGTCCGACTTCCCGGGCACGGTCGGTGAAGACGTTGTCGAGCTCAAGTTTTTGCTGTGCCATGAAAGCCTGAATTGTCGCCACGTCCTCGCCTTGGTTGACGAAGACAAAGCTGATGCCAGGATGTCGCCGCTGGGCTTCCTCCAGCGCTGGCATCTCGCGCCGGCATGGCGGACACCACGTCGCCCATAGGTTGACCACCATCGGCTTGCCCGACAGGGTCCGCAACTGGACCGGTGTGCCATCGAGACGCCGTATCTCGACCAGAGGTACAGGAGTGCTGGGCGGCCCGAAGTTGAGAGTGGCGACGACGCCACCTAAACCGACTACGGCACCGGCCAGGATCGCGGCAAGGACCGGTCGGCGCGGCGTGCCGGCCCGGGCCGTGAGGTGCGCGCCGAGCACGAATGCCGCCAGGATGCCGCCGGTGTCTGAGAAGCCGCCATCACCGAGGTCGATTATCGAAAGCGGGTCGGCCGCATATTCCGGCGCATTCTGTAGCACGAAGATGACGCGCGCGACGGCGAGACTGCCGAGAATTGTTTTCCATACCACTGGCCAGCTGTGCCAGCCGCGCCTGTGCCGGTACCACCAGCTCACCGCGGCGCTGGCGGATATCGCTAGCGCCGGAATTGCCCATCTTTCCACGTCAAATGCTTCCACTACACGGCTCCTAACGGACAGCCGATATGGCTGTCATCCACGGCCAATCCGTGCTGGCGGAGGCCCTTAGGATAAATGCTAAGGGCCGAGGATTAACGGAGCGTTAGCGCTTCCATAATTTAGCATGAACGGCTGACGTCACCACGCCGCCGAAGGAGAAACGCACGTGCTTCCTTGCGCCTGCATCGATCACGCGGAAGGCATCTGCGAAGCCGTGAAGGATAACAGGGTCGGACAGATCGTTCATTCTGACATTATAGAAGTAATGTCATATTTACCATCCGACGCGTCAGATTCTTAACGTATTCCATAATATTATTTACTCAAAACTTGGAAGCATTAACTCGACAATATTGTTGGTAATGTCGAGTTAAAAAGTTAAGTGCTCAACCAAGGTGCAGAAAAAGAAAACGCCCACCAGGGCGCATTCAGTCTTGGCTCAACCGCTGCGTTGCAGATCGGGTGAGGTCAAACGATCACTCAGGCTGAATGTTGGCAGCCTGTTTGCCCTTCGGGCCGGTGGTGACTTCAAAAGTCACGCGCTGGCCTTCGGCGAGCGACTTGAAGCCAGCCGCGTTAATCGCCGAAAAGTGCGCAAACAAGTCTTCGCCACCGCCATCTGGTGTGATGAATCCAAAACCTTTTGCATCATTAAACCATTTCACAATACCGCTTGCCATATTTTATTCCCTAGAGTTAATTGTTGATGTCGTGTTGGATACTGTCTCTAATCACAGCCCGGCGTTCTGCCTGGCTCAACAAGGCAACTTGATTATAGGCACAAGATAGCAGCCGTAGATCACAATGTTGCAAGTTTGTTGACAAGCTGTATTCAACCTGGTCTTTCCATTGGCCCAACGGCAGCGACGGCAAGGCCACCTCATCCTTCCTAACGCTCATCGACGGGTTACCTGCCAAATTTTGTCCCCGAGCAAAGTGGCGCAGTGAGCATCGTATGGAGGAAGCCAAACACTGTGTAGCTAGCGCTAGGACGACGTGGGCTACGGGCCAAAACGGGTCGATCTCCCATCTAACAGCCGAAGGCAACATCGGACGTTCGACCAGGCTGTGCACAGTCCCCGTAGAGGCTCACCTTTGAGGTCCAAGCCTTGCAGGCCGGTGATTGCAGGCGCCCGCAAACGCTCGAAATAAGTGTTCCACGGCCGAAGTCGAGGTAGCTCTTCAACATATTACTTAAGGTGTGCTAAGTAATAAGTGCGTACTTTACAGGTGTTTTTATCCCTGTTAATGTACCTGTATCCCATCCGTGAAAGCCCGGCGTGTATATCCTCATCCTGACCCTGTTCCTGTCGTCGGCCCCGGCGCCCGTGCTGACTTCGACGACGGCCGAGTTCTCCAGCGAGCAATCCTGCAACACCGCAGCCGCCAGGATGGCCAAGGAATTCAAATCGAGCTATGGCGAGCACCTGCCGCGTTTTACCCTAATGTGCGTGGCGAAATGATGGTGTCAACGTCGCTCCAAGCGCCGTTGACCATTCCCGATCGACTGTGGTTCGCAACAACCCGCCTGGGACATGCGCCGGCTGGACGCGCACCTAGCGATACCTCGGCATTTGCTCACTGGCTTAGTGACGGTCGTGTGTATCTAAACCCGTGGTCCGGTCGACCCGATGAGTTTGAATCGCGCTTGCGCAACGTTCAGCCAGGCGACCCAATCTTCGCGTACGAGCCCGGTGTCGGAATCCTTGGCATCGGTCGCGTAAGCGATCCGATAGAGTTTGCCGACATAGGCCCTAATGCCGTCTTCCCAAGCGAGGGATCGATCGTGCTCGAAATCGCTGTGGACTGGGATACGACCGTTACCCGCACCGTCGGGCAAGTCTCGGAAGTCTCGAAAACCGGCTCCTCTGCCTTCAAGTCGTGTGGCCCAGGCACGCGTTTCTACCCGAGGGCCGTCGAAATGCTGCGGGAGGCGCACAACCAGCACTGGGCTGACCCGGACGCCGGCGAGGCGGCCGCCATTGAACGCATTGCATCCAGCCGCGCGTATAGCCCGAAGACGAAGGTCCAGCTGGGAGAGGCACGCATTGGCCAGGGACGTTTTCGAGCCGCGGTGCTGGCACGCGAGCCACGCTGCCGGGTGACGGGCACGATGCAAGCGCGCTACCTGGTCGCAAGCCACATCAAGCCGTGGGCCGTGTGCACCGGCGACGAACACCTTGACGGTGCCAACGGCTTGATGCTCGCGCCGCACATCGACCACTTGTTCGATACCGGCCTGATCAGTTTTGAGGATAACGGCGACATGCTGCTCGCGCCCTCGCTCGACCCGCAGATCCTGCAGGCGTGGCACATCGAGCCCGGCGCCAACGTTGGGACGTTTGCGCCCGACCAGGCACGCTATCTGGCGTACCACCGACAGCACGTGCTTGGACAGCCCCGCCCTCGCCGGCAGCGCAATCTTGTCGGCGATGCGCCGGATGGCACTGCTGCATTCGACGGCTTGGTGGCGGCCGGAGGTGGGCAATGAGGGACCTGCCGGTGATGAAGGAACGAACGTGACCCGACCGATTTTCAAGCCTTCGGACGACGAGGCGCGGATCCTGATCAACAGGCTCGGATCGATCACTGCTGCGCATCCCCTCAATCCAAGGGACCACGGACCGTTCGTGCGTGCTTTCGTTCGGGCCGTGTATGAGGCGACCGGCAAGACCTTCAGCCCCGTAATCTACCGCCGCCTGCTCGACGCCTACGCGCCGGAGCGGCGCCCTTCGACGTCGACGCTGGAACGTGCGAAGCAGTCCCTCATCGACGAGCTTGAGATCGAGCGCGAAGGCGCAGCCGAGGTTGCCTCTGTCGACGCGCCGCACCTGGGGGCATTGATCCGGGATGCCGTGCTCGAGGCTTTCGGCACTCACCCGGCGCATCCGCCGCACGTTGCCAGCGCCAGCGCGGGTACCGACGTCGCATTCTGGAGAGAGCGAGCGGCGGAAGCCGAACGTGCGATTGCTGACGCGCAGGCACATGCAGCCCGCCTGGCTGGCGAACTGCTCGCGGCGCGGGCCTCCTACGATGCCATGGCCGCGGAGCTTTCGGCAGCAAGGGGCCAGCTCCGGGAGCAGACGGCGCAGATCGGTAAACTTGCCGCTGAATTCGAACAAGCGCGTTTGTTCAGCATGCGCGCGATCGACGACGCCCGCGGTGAAACCCGGGCGTGGCGCGAGCGGTGCGCCAGCGTCGAGGCGCAGGCAACAGCCCGGGCGCGGGAAGACAACATTTTGCTTGAGACGTTCCGGCAGCTGGCTTACCAGCGCGGCGCCACCATCCCTGCCGTACTCCAGAAAGGTCCGAAGTGAACGACCGATTGATTGCGCTAGTCCAGGAGACCGACTTGATGGTCCCTGCTCCGCAGCCCGACCACGCGCTGGGCCCGGTCGATGACGACTGGGATGCAGCCGAGGTCTGGTTGAGGTCTGTCGCGCGCAAGAGCAGGAGCAGTTCTGGCGTAACCGCGGCCACCTACCGGTTCCACCTGGCGAAGCTGCGTTGGTACTGCGAAAACGTGCGCCTGGTGACACCGTCCCGCTGGAGCCTGCAGGACGTCGAGGCGTTCAAGGAGTTTTTGGCGGACCTGCCGGCCGATGCCCTGTGCACACGCAATGGAACGCGGTACGTGGGACCAGACGAGGATGGCTACACACCCTTCCGTGTACAGCCTGCCGCCGGCAGCCGCTCGGACATCGAGCGCTTCGTTCATGCCATGTTCAAGGCATGGCATGGTACGGGCTACATACGCATCAATCCAATGGCTCTAGACGGAGCGGGAAATCGCCGATCGATCAACGCGCGCAGGGCCGTTGACGTCAATCTGTACGAGCTCGTCCTGGAAACCATGGAGAAAGAAGAGCTCGACAATCCCGCAGCTCGCCAAACTAACTTGCGAGATCGCTTCATCCTGGTCGCTCTGCGCGAGCTGGGACTACGCGCCAGTGAACTTGTCGGCTCCAAAATGGGTGCTTTCCAGCAGATTCCCGACACGAAAACAAAGCGTCATTACTGGGTTTTCCAGGTCACCGCATCGGTGGCCAAGGGCGCCAAAGAGCGGTGGGTACCTGTAACCCGCACCTTGCTCAAGGTGCTGGAGGACTACAGGGTGGCGTTCGACTTGTCGCCTCAACCGGAAATTGATGAGAAAACTGCCCTGCTGCTCTCCCCGCAAACGCAAGCCGTGACGATCGCTGGGAAAGTCGTGCGCAGAGCGGCCGACCGCCGCTTCTTCGGCGCGTGGCAGGAGCTAACGACAAGGCAGTATCTGTATGCGATTGTGAAAAACCGGTTGAAGGCGACGTCTGCCATGCTCCGCAAGGACGAACCAGTGCTGGCGGACCGGCTCGAGCAGGCTTCGCCGCATTGGTTCCGCCATACATTCGCGAAGGCGGCGCTCTTGCAAGGGCAGTCGATGCGCGAAGTGGCGAACCTGCTCGGGCATACGAGCATGGACACGACCATGGTCTACACCAACCAGGATGCGCTCGATTCAGTTCGCGCCTACGAACGCGAAAACATGGGACCGGCCAGCGAGACTTGATTACCTTTACGACCGCTGAGGAGCAAGTCCGAACACTCATTTAAAGGATAGCCACGATGTTCGATGACGAACGTTTTACACGCTGGCGCCGCGCCAGCCATGGGCTGCATCTGATCGAGTCCGAGCTTGTACATACGGTCCAGGCACTTGGGCGCATCGATGCTGACTTGTTCCCGCGAGACGTTCGGTACAAGGAAATCCGGGAAGACAATAATGGTACCAACGATGAGTGGAGGGAAATGGCAGAGCATGCCGTGCCGATGGGGTATTTATGGGTGCTCGGCACGTATGAGGTGATTCGGACACTGGACCAAATGTTCCGACGCGGAAAAGACAAGTTCGCTGCTCAGCAGCACTTGGGAACCGAAGCGCTTAAGATCCAGTTCGAACGAGTGAGAATTCCCCTGGCCAAGCTTGAGCCGGCAATGCGGTTCAAGGACACAGACGACCGCTTTGCCAGCCCAGCGCTTATCCTCGGTCGTGGCTTAGGATGGACGGTTTCGAAAAACGTCGCAATTGCAAGAGGAGAGCTGTCGACGCAATTCCTTGAGTTCCTTGAAGCGCTGAAGTTGTCCGTTGGCATGTGATTTGTTCGTCATCGGAATATGCGTTGATCGGGAAGCGGTAGACGTCGGAGGGCAATGCCTGCCGACCAGTTGCTCATAAAAACAGAAAATCTGGCAGCCGCGGGCTACAATTCTGTCGTCGGGTTATCCGACTAAATTATTTAGGACATTCTTATGACTCATTCCCTCGATCATTCCATTGCTGCACGTTGCGACTACCGAATTTTGCGACGAAACGGCGCGGTTGTGCCTTTCGAACCCAACAGGATTTCGACTGCGATGACGAAGGCGTTTTTAGCTGTTTCGGGTGGCAAATCTATCGGCATCGCGTCGGCCGGGAGCTCTCAGGGGGATTCCAGCAGCGCCGACGGTGGCTCGGCGGCGTCGGTAGGTATCGATGGTGCGTCGCCAGGTAACTCTGGGGATGACGGGGATGGCGACGGCGACGGCGACGGCGACGGGCCCCGACGTAAATCACGATCCCGCCGCAAATCCCTCCGTACCAGCGCCGCTCGGCGCCGCCCGCCCAATTTAAAACCGAAACCTGATCGTGCCCACATCCACGCGCTGATTGTGTTCGCTTTTGTATTAACACTTGCTCTAGCAACCGTTCTTGCATGCGCCTTCATCGGACAGCCTAATCTCGCCGAAAAAGTCCTGCTGGCTATTGGTTCAATTGCTGGGCTGGCCTCTGCTTTCGTGCGACCAAAATAGCCTAGCTGGCTCGGGGGGGAGGCCGTTGAAGTGCGGCCTTCTCTCGCCATCAATGCCGGCCCAGCAAGACAGTAAATTCAAAGTTAGTTGCAATCCAAGATGTCCGCCCTAAAATTGCCGAACGACGAAGCAAGGGGTGTGAATGACAGTAATCAAGACGATCAGCGAATTGCGATATCACGAACAGCAAGAGGGCTGGACCCAGGAACGGCTGCAGGACGACAAGTGTGTCTGCATCCTGCGACCGCGCGAACTGGGAGGCGGTTTCGTCACCATCGACTTTGAGCGACGGATCTACGGCTGCGGGTATGGCAAGCCGCGCCAGCACGCCGGCACTCGTGCCTATACAGGCAGAGGCTGGCAAGACCGGATCTTGCGCGACGCGATCGACCACCTCGAAGCGATCATGACCGCTGCGAATTGAGCTTGAGCACCGACCTGCACGCCCGCCAAAGTGGACCTGGCCGCGCCACCGAATCTATCCCCTTCGGCAAAGGGATCGCCGATGGCCGCATGTATGAGCCGCGGCAGGTCCCGATCGGAAAGCAATGTGGTTGCGTGTGCCCCGCGTGCTCGCGTCCTGTGTATGCGAAGCATTGCCGAGCGGGCAAGCTCGCACCCCATTTCGCGCATGCCCCAGGAGCCGATTGCGCTTCTGCGACCGAGACGTCAATCCATCTCGCGGCGAAGCAGCTGATATACGACCGAAAGGTTTTCTTCTTCCCTGCCGTCATCGCTTCGGTTGAGGTGGCTGACGCTATGGCGACGGTCCACCGGGCCAGCAGGACGATATGGGCCTCGGCTAGCCGCGCACTTCTGCACGTCGAGCTGGAGCAGGCCGTTGGCTCCATTCGACCAGACGTGCTGGTCGACCTCGCCGGCTTCGGCAAAATCGCGGTTGAGGTCGCGGTCACGCATTTTGCCGACGAGAGCAAGATAGCGACGCTGCGAGAGCTCGGCTTAGCTGCTGTCGAAGTCGATCTGTCCGATGTCCGCGATGCTACATTCGAAATTCTCGAAGCGATTCTATTCCGAGGGTGCGGCGCCACTGCTTGGCTACACCATCCAGCGGTGGAAGCGGCTGAGGCCTCTCTGCTTGAAGAAATCGAGCCGGCCCTAGCCGCGGCACGAGTAGCGGCATTAAAGGCGAAGCGAGCGCTGGAGGCGAAACGATCACTGGAGTACGAGCAACGAAGCCAGGCTGAGCGTGAGCGTACCGATCAGCAGCGCCAGCAAGGGTTCGACCGCCAGGCGGCCGTGGTCGAGCAGCAGCGCCGCGAGGAAGCTCAGCAAAAGAAGACGGAGCAGTTTCTCGCCGCCGGCGAGACCGAGAAACAGGCCATATTGGTGCGTTGGCTTAGGCGCGACACGTTACCGATCTCCCTGTACGCGGCGATGCCATGGAAGAAGACGTTCGGCGTGACCAGCGCGCATGTGTGGCAAACGGCACTCTTTAGCGGGCTGATACATCGGCGCCCAGCTCGGGGCTTATTTGTGTTGACCTTCGATACGGCCCTGCGGTGGTTGCGCGACAGGTTCGAATCTGCCTTCGTCGACGCTGACACCGACGAGATGGCGCTACGCGAATATCTAAAAGCCTTGGTCGAACGAGGTGCCCTTGTATCTCGGCGCCAGGGTTATTTCCTGACGGGGGTTGCCGACCTCGCCTCATTCGAATCCTTGCAGCAGTTCCGTGCTGATCACGAAATGCCCCTGCCAGCGCTTGCCGATCGAGCAGCATGGGTCAGCAGCGCGGAATGGCCCCAGGCAAACCAGCCGACAGTTATCGCTTTGGTGATGAGCGGTTCTATTTCGTTGAGTGGAAGCTGGTACCGCCTATCGATATTGCAGGACAACGCCCGAGCAGGCACGCCGCACAGAATGTGTGAGTACGCGGACACGCTCGGAATCGACCCGAGAACCGCGCTCGAGTACCTGGTGCGCGCCGGCTTCGTCCGTTTGCCCCGCTGAACCCAGCTGTCGAGACGCCCCGGAGTACCGCCGCGTTCCCTGTTCTTGATGAGAGCGATTTCGGCTCCATATATCTACGATTATCTCTGGACAGGAGGACGAATGAATACGACCGCCCTACTCTGTGTGCTCTGCGACCACCAGGCACGCTTTACGGATACCGATCACGGAAATCGGAGTTATGTCGCATGCTCGGACGAGGCGTGTGGCGACTACGAGATTTCTAAACGTGCAGCCAAGGATATTGCCAGCAACGCCGAACGAAAGGCGGCGTTGCGGCACCTGGTCGTGCAGGCGAACGCCAAAGGGGAAGTGCTCGAAATTGTCATCGGACCGGATGGCCAGTTGCAGGCGACAAGTGCCCGCAAACCGTAGGGGCGTTTACGCGCCTGCGTGCTCAACGAGGCCCAGCACTACTTCACCTTTGCCGGCTTCGTCAGATGTTGCCCCTTCGTGTCCCTGCCCTTCATCGCGAAAACAGCGGTGAACAATCCCGGCTTGCCCTGCGCGGCCTGCCGGGCGCCCTGCTTTACCGCCGGATCGAATTTCGTCAGCCCTTTCGTCAGCGCCTTCTTGAACATAATGCCCTCCAGTGATTAACACGCTGATTCTACTTCGATTGCGAGCACCACGCAGTTCCTTCCGCCCCGCTTTGCCGCGTACAAACCCTTGTCGGCAGCTTCAATCAGCAGCGCCGAACTGTCGAGCTGGCCATCCTCGTACTGGCCACCCCCATACTGATAGTGACGTGCGGCCAGACAGCCGCTGGCGCGTGCGCGAGCATCAGCGACGCTACATGCTCACGAATTCTGTTGGCCGGCAATTTCGCTTGCTCAGCCGAAGTGTCGGGCAGGATGGCTGCGAATTGCTCTCCGCCATACCGGGCGGCGACATCGGCTGGCCGCCTGAGCATGCGTGCCAACGCCTAGGCCACGGTGACGAGGCAGCCGTCCCTCCGCTGGTGGCCGAAAAAGTCGTTGTAGGACCTGAAAGAACCGATTTCCATGAGCAGGGGCGAGAGCTGAGCACCATTTCGCTGCGCGGGCGAAGCACGACAGGTAGAGATATCCCCAAATTGCATGGCGGACATCATGAAAGCTCATTGGATTTATATTCTGGGTTGCAGCAGTATGCTCAGGTCTCCTCTACTTTCTCCTCCAAGAAAATAGATTATTGCCCGCCCTCCAGCGGGCATTTTTTTGCCCATTTATGTTTGACGCCGAGTCGGCCGCTTTATCGACAGCATCTCCAGGGCTTCGTTAATCTTGCCGGCGCTCGATTCGTATTGAGCCCAAGGCGCGTTGCCCACCGGGAGGCGCTCTGCAATATTCTGGATTGTCCAGTGAGCGCCGGACGTCAGGCTTTCCAGTTCTTCCCATTCGACCGGCACCGATATACCAAGGCCCGGCCGCGCCCGGGCCGACCAGGCGCATGCGGTTGTTGCGCCGTGGCCGTTTCGCAGGTAGTCGATGAAGATGCGCCCCTTGCGGTTCGTTGGACCGCTCTTGAGGACGAATCGATCAGGCAGCAGCTTCGACATGTGCGAGACAACCGCCTTCGACAGATCCTTCACCAGGTCCCAGCCGAAGTCAGGCTGGATCGGTACAACGACGGCAGACCTTTACCGCCGCTAGTTTTTAGGAAAGGTTTCAAGGACAGGTGCTCGAGCATGCCGCGCACGAGCAGCGCGGCATCTTGAATGTCTGGCCAGCTCACGCCCTCGCCCGGGTCTATGTCGAACACCATGCGGTCGGGCTCCCTGTACTTGGTACCCAGCGCATTTTGCGTATGGTATTCGACCACGTTCCATTGCGCCGTGGCGAGCAGGCCTTCAATCGTCCCGATCGACAGCATCGGCGGGTGGCCGGGGTGGATATCGGCGGGATACCGGGTAACTCCTTGCAGGCGAGTTGACTCAGCATGCTTCTGGAAGAAAAGCTCTCCATTGACGCCTGCAGGGGCGCGCACCAAGGACGTGGGGCGATCCGTCAAGTGCGGCAGGATGACGTCGCCAGCGGCCGCATAGTAAGCTACAAGGGCCTCTTTCGTAGCACCTGACACCCTGTCGATAATCCTGTCGCCGTTCGTGACCTTGAAGGCCGGTGCCGCTGGCGGCCGGGCCGTCTCTTTCCGCGCCGGCGGCGCCCCCGGGCTCTCACGGACCACCGACGCCGCAGGCTTGTCCGATCGCAGTCCCCGATATGTCGCGTGCCTGACCGAACCCGAACTGGTCCATTCCGCGAACGCGACCTCGACAACTAACTTCGGCTTGACCCAGACGGCTTTCTTTTCGAGCTCGCGGCTTGGCGCAAAAGGACTTTCGGGAACTTCGAGCGGCTTGAGCCGCTTGTAAAGGTCGCGCAGCGTTTTGTCGTTGAACCCTGTGCCGACGCTGCCGGCGTAGACCAGCGCCCCCTTCTTATCATATACGCCGAGCAGTAAGGAACTTATGCCGAGCCGCGACCCGCTGGGTTTCGAGAATCCCCCGACGACAAACTCCTGACGCAAGCCGCATTTAAGCTTGATCCAATCGGGCGATCGCCGGTGTACGTAGCGGGAGTCCTTGCGCTTCCCGATCAGTCCTTCTAGTCCGAGCTGGCACGCGGCCACCATGACTTCTGCCGGAGGCGCGTCGATCTGTTCGCTGAACCGAAGCATTTCCGTCTTGGCCTTGGCTAGCGCTGCGCGGACGCGCTCGCGGCGGTCGACCAGTCCTACGTCACGCAGATCCTCGCCGTCCAGGTAGGGCGCGTCGAACACGTAGTAGACGACCTTGTCGGCGCTCACCCGATCAAAGGCATTTTGCAGCAGCCCGAAGTCGGGACGGCCGTTGTCGTCGAGGACCACAATTTCACCGTCATACCAGCCATCGGGCAAGCCACTCTGTGCAATATCCTCCTGCAGTCGTGCGAGTTTGGGGGTCCAGTCCAGGCCATTGCGCGAGACGATCCGCACGTCGCCGGCGTCCACCCGGGCCAACATCCGATAGCCGTCGAATTTGACCTCAAATACCCAGTCCGAGAGCGTCGATGGCGGCCCAGCGACGAGCGTCGCCAGCTCGGGTGCTAGAGTATCCGGCAGCCGCACGCCGGCCGGCCGGGCAGGTTTGCCTATGGCTCGCATGAGGTCGGGAAGGCAGCGCCAGGCGAGGTGCAAGTGCTAGCCTGGCCGCGGAGGTCCCGCGCGCAGGCTCACGTTGCATACAGCTGGCAATGCGCTTACTTCTTCAGGAACTCGCGCACAGCGTCGGCGCCGTGGCCCACCTGGTCGACCGCACGCTGTAATTCCTCTTTCGTCACGCCCAGCGCTTCGGTCCAATAGCGAACCTCGTGTTCCTCGCCCATCGCAATACGGGAGCGGTCTTGAGAACCGCGGTTTTTCAGATCGTCAGCCATGTTCGTCTCCAAGGTTGTGTAGGCATCAGGATGCGCGTTTGCCTTGAAGAGTTCGGTTCGATCGCGCACATGTGCGTGAGGATATGTCCTTTGCATTCCAGCGCCGGAGATCGTGCGTTGGCCGACACCAGCACTGGGCAAACGTGCGAACGATGACATGGGTTTTCGGTATCGTGCTCGATAGGTTGATATCGTTCGGCCAACGACATACGGAGGATTTATGGCAAAGGGAAGCGGCGGTAGCGGTGGCGCAGGGAAGGGATCGGGCGCGGGTAGCTCGACGGGCGGCGCATCAAAAGGCAGTTCTGGCGGAAGTGGGAAAGGTTCTGGCGCTCCTGGAGGATGGCCAAGCACTACAGGCAACCCCTCAGGTGGCGGGCGGGCGAATGCTCCGTCATCGAAATAGCGTTTTACACTGGCGCCCAGGGCCGGCAGCGCATTAGCCGCGTCGGGCGCGGCACACTGAGGCAAGCCGTTAGCTCAATGAGACAACTGCAGGTACGCTTTGAACCAATAATCGAGCTGTTCGTACTGCGCATTAAAGTGCGTCTTAAGCGCCAGCTGCTGTGCACTGTTCTGCGACCTCACGTCCCCAACAGGTTCTCCCTCAAGCATTGTCTGTAAAACTTGCAGTCGCAGCGCTGGGTTGTAGAGTTCCCGCTGCAAATACTCGTCGACTTCAGGAGAAACAATCCACTTTGCAGCCCGCGTCGCTACCATGTATTCATACACGCTGTCGTCTTTAACTTTGCCGCTTGTAACGATCGAGCCGATAAATTTCTGCGCGGCCTCGTAGACCGCGTAACGCTTTTCAAATAGATCAAGGCGAAGCTTATTTCGAGCGGTGCTCCACTGCGATGCCGCGACGTACACCGCAAAGAACGCAATCACAGGCGTGAGCAGAGCTTGCAAGTATGCTGTCCAGTGAGGGGTCTGCATTTTATTTTTCAGCTTTCAGGTGCATGTGCCGCGTTTCCTAAGTATTCGTTTTTGTCACGTCGATGGCCCAAGCCGGAATGATCCCATGTTGATTCCTAACTGGGTTCAGCTGTCATTACTCGCGGCCGGTATTCGGCGCTTGAAATCGCTGGCTTTCATTGGCTCTAGCTGCATTCGGCCGCCCGCATCACGTTTCACCTTGCCAGCTTGCGCAGGGCTCGCCGTCGCTCGTTCGGACCCCTCAGCCTTCATAGCTGACGTCGGCGCTGGGCGTGCAAAGTCGCTCGGTTTCATCGGCTCCAACTGCATGCGTCCGCCGGAGTCACGTTTGACTTTCCCCGGATGCGGTGAGCTATGCATCGACTGTTCGGGCGCAGGTGCTGCTCTCGCTTGTGCTTGTGCTTGTGCAGGGAGAGCAGTGATGGCCGAAATGGCGAAGGTTAATCCGATAAAAGTAAGTTTTTTCATTGCCCGGTTCCTTGCGATAATTGGTCCGTGCCGGCTAGATAAGTTTTTGTCGTCGACTTGCCCCAGCACGGCTTGCTATATTTGATCAGTCCGGCTCTACGTTATCTGGCAGCCCATTAGAGCGACGCATAGCGCGATCGCGATGGATATCAGTGCGCGTTTAGTGGTTTCGTTCTTCATCATGTCCTCTTATCCAGTTGTGGACTACCTCAGTACTGCATCGAGCCGCTTTTTCAGGTGGGCGCTTCGTCCCGCAACGTATGAGGGCCACGGGACAAACGGATGTGACGACATAGTGCCGAAACTAATCGCCTTTGGGCAGCGATAATCTGCAGCCTCATCATCTAACCGCACGAGCACCATGCTTTCGCATTGGACATCGTGCGCGCCAAGTGCGTCGGCAGCGGCAACGCCAGTGCGCGCGGGATCATAAAAGAACATCCAGTGGTCGATGGCTGTGCTAGCGACGTACACGCCAGCCAACACACATGCAAGACTGATTCCGCTCCGCCATCCTGAGCCTGTGTTATCCGTTCTGGCGCGGTACATCAGGACAGATTTACCGCCGAATATCGCGGCGCTGAGCATGCCATATAGGAACACGGCCAGCGGTATCCAATTCTGCGCATCTCCCGGAACGCCCTGGCGGTTCAGCGGAGATAGATAATAAAAGTCCGCAACGGCCGCTAAGAAAAGGACGAGCGCCAGAGCGTGAAGGCCCATCAGTCCGGTCTTTGCCTTTGCTGCCGCCCGCAGCATCGCGATCAGATGGGCCCAGGAGATAAGGAGTAACGCAAATAGAAATGGCATTGTCAGCTCTACCTGACCCGAATCGGGCTAGGTCCAATCATTTTCAACAATTCAACCCTTTCAGCTGCGATACAGCGAGGTTCGTTTCGACGTCGCTCTGACGAGAGCAAGGAACAAAATTTGCTGGCGCCTTTCAGCGCCGTCTCATCCTTTTCGAGAACGCGAATTTCGCGTTTCACCTCCTCGGCGAACCGGTCGTTAGTTAGTGCGTATGCGGTCGGCAGGTGCGCAACCACCAGTACAGCAAGTGCGATTTTGTTCTTCATTTCTCGTCCTGTTCAGGCCGCTTGCTGGGTGAGAGCGGCGCGGCCTTGGTCTGTGATTTCGTAACGCGACAACTTACTTTCGTAATGGCTATCCACGTACCCGCTATCGCGAAGTCCGCGTAAGATCTTACCGGCGGCCAGCGCAGCGCCTTGTGGCTGCATTGTGCGATCGGGCCAGAGGGCATAGCCTACTTGTGCGGTGCCGCGGATCGGGCCAGTGGTGGCCAGGCGGTGGAGCAGCGCTTGTTCAATCGGCGTCATCGGCCTGTTTCCTGGTGCTTGTGTTAAATACGGCAAGGGTCAATCCGGAATGGTATCGACAAGGCCGGACGCAACACTCTCCGCAACGACTTCCGCAAACGCCGCCCTCGTGTTGCGACTGGTGGCTGCCCGGCTACCGTGACCGAGCGCCACGCAACCTGCTACAGCTGCCACGGAAGTAGTGGCCACGTGCAAGCTGAGGACTTCACCTTGGGGCATCTCTGCGGTTCTGCTGATGCTGAAATGGAGTCCCAGTGCCCGAAGCCTCTCAGCCGTTTCAACAAGAATCAAAGTCGCTTCTGCACACTGTTCGTGGTCCACTCGTTCGCTCCAATATTGGTCAGAAAATGTAACGCGCTGGCGAACGAGGTATGCACAAGTTCAGTTCCACCCAAGCAGTTTGGTAAGTCCAGCAATGAGCAAAGCAAGCACGATGCCGCCGATCACTTTGGCTGCCGAATGATCGTGCCAGCTTTTCGCAGGAACTCGGCCTTGGAGCGCCACCAGAGCAGCTTGGATTGCAGCGATCAGGGTGTTGGGTTCACGGAGCTTGGGGAGAATGTACGCAAGGTGTTTGCGCACCGCTTCCTGTCCCTTTGCCGGTAACGCAGTGTCATAGGCCTTAGCAATACTCGCTTCGACATCGGTCGTAAGTTCACTTCTCGTGTCCATATTTCTTTCGTGATCAGGCTGCGAGCGCGTTTGGTATCGGTTTCGTTGGAAACGGGTTCATGCCGGTTCTTATATGCCGAGCTGTCCACCGGGTATCGTCGCATCGGCTCTACACGCCGGGCATTGGACGTGAACGCCACCCAGGACACCGCGCAGGTCGCGAGCTGAAGTCGCCATCCACTGATGGCCGCACGCGCACGTTACGGTCGCACTACTTACTCCAACACGACGAGGTGGCGCATTGCTGCCGATCTCGCGACTTTGCTGAGTGATATATCGAATGCCGCTAAACACAAATTGAGTACTCATGTATTCCTTCCTGGGCCGGCGCAGCGCTGGCCTCTCAATGCCTCGGCCCGCTCGCGACGGGCTAAGGGTTATTTAGGTGAAGTCAAAGCCCTCAGGCGGTGGCGTAGACGGCAAATCTGCCTGGTTTGGCACGAACTTCGCCAGTCTCAATGTTGTCTCGATGTCGCCAGCTTCGAATGCTTGGTAAGCACGCTCTTGTAGTCTACGAATGCAGTCGTCGTGCGTACACGGTAGGCGTGGTACCTTTTGCTCATTCATCCTACGTTTTCCCCCTGGGGTCTGGCTGGTGCGGCGCCTTGAGCGAGCAGAGTATCAGTCAGACGTTTAAGGACTTCGAGCGTCATCTTTGTTTTCCTTCTTTAATGCCCGCATATCGCGGGTGTGCAGCATTCGCTTCGTCCGGATCCTTTATCGCGCGGATTGCTTCTTCTACGGCAGCCGTTCCAACCCTGCGCGCTTTTTCTTCGATGTCTGGATAGGTGCGAATCGACAGCCTACCCGTTCGCTTTCTTTCCGGAGGCAGAGCCGGGCGCCCCATTTTTTTTGCTTCGCCGTCGTTGACCATAATGGAACTGCTTGTACATAGGATATTTATTGTACGCCATAAAGTCGAACAAATTATTGCTCAGGCGAAAAAAAACCCCGCCGAAGCGGGGTTCTTGTAGTGTGCTGATCAGACCAGCGATTTTCGCTTGGTCGGGCTCGGCCTTATGAGAGGCGCGTGACCGTGTGGTTAGAACCGTCGGAGGAATGCCACTCTCGGCCGACTGCCAAGGCATCGATTGCATCTCTGTCTTCTCTAGAATAGCCTACGTCCTCAGCGAAGAAATCGATTCCAACCTCGCGCTTGCCGGGCGCGTAGTAGTCATTTCCCCATACGGCTTTAAATCGTTTGCTCATATGAATTTACCGGACTGCAAAGGTCAGTTTTGCCGAGAAAGCGATAAATCGCACTTCTCCGACTTTGTAGCTGGTGTCTGCGGACTTCGTGATTTTGAATAGAACGCCGTGTTCTTCGACGCCTTTGATGATGCCTTGTTTCGAATACGAATCGCCAGGGTAAATCTGCACTTCGGTTCCGACCATTTCTCTCAGGTTCATACTGCTTCTCCGGGGGGCGCGCTCAATTTGAACGCAGGTGGTAGGAGGTGCACAGCGCTGCCGTGCACCTGTGTTGGATCACGCGGCCAGAGGCTGCGCGAACATATCGGGTTGGCGGCCGGCAGCGGTAGCTGCGACCTCTAAAACTAACTTCTCGTGCTCCACGTTTGCGATCGAGTTCTTCATCAGGTAGGCCTTCATTTCTTCCGGTGTGCCCAGGTCGAAGCGTTCGGCCAGGTTGGTGAAATATCGGTTGCGCAGGGCGATCTCCTGGTAGCGATGAGCATGGCCGGAAGGAAGGGTAATGATCCCTTCGTTCAGCCAGAACGCCGCTGACTCGGATGCCGGGAGGTGGTTGCACTCGACTGCCATATCTGGGTACGTGCAGGTGATGAATGCACATGCGGCTTCAGCGTCTACGCTCAGCTGGTCGGTTTCGTCGAACCAGACAGTCTTCTTTCCGTCCACTTCCCGGTTTTGGAAGATCCTGTCCGGATGGCGGTACCGGTTCCACATCTCGCTGTCCACGCTGCGCATCCCCTCGGATGGAGCCGCGTGATCGAAATTGCCTACCTTGATCCAGCGCTTCGTCGGAATGCTGATCTTCGGCGCCTTGTCGGTTTTCGGAACTGAATACCGGCGACCCAAGACATTGATCTCGTGCCAGATTGCCACAGCGGGAAAGGCTTCGGCCGCCTCGTGATGGTTACTCCAGTGCCAATCTATGATGGCCAGCTGCTGGAGACTCACCAGCTCAAATGTGGGGCTGGCCATCAAACGGTTGTCCTTCGTGTCCTCGAGACGACCGGTGATGATCGCCGCTTCGGTTTCTTCAGCGCGGTCACGCTCGTTGGCATCGATCGACAGAAGGTAGCGAAGCATAGCCCTGCGAAATTGGTAGGAGTAAACGTCCGGCCCGACAGGCAGAAACCCGGCGGGACTGACGGTGCGACCGACCAGCTCACGTATGCTCATGTCGAACTGCGTAGCGAGCAGTAGATTGCGGAACTCATTCAAGGGACGCATGAACTCCCACTTTGGCTGGTTCAACATGCTCTCCATGCTCTTGTCTTTCTCGCCAGTAATTAGACAAGTGTGGCACCCCGTGCGTGCGCCACACGGTTGCTTGTTGCCGGCATCGCCGAGGACGATGCCGCAAACGCCATCATTGCTGTCCTGGTAAAGCGCGAACAGCCGATGAACGCTCTCCTGCGAGATTGCGGCCTGATATGGGCTGCTCTCCGGCTCAAGTAGCATTTCCAGCGTGTCCCACACGTCCGCCAAGCTCCACCATGCGATAACACTCAGAACGAGCTCACCGCCCTCGCCGCGCACGGGCGTTGCCGCCGACTCGCTGCGCTTTTGCATACGGGCCTTGCGGACCGTGGACTCGTCGAAACGAGTGCCGATGATCGTCACCATTTCGCGGCCAGTTTGCTCGATTGCCCTCGCCTGCAGTTCAGCTGCAAGCTTCTGCGCCGGGGTGTACTTCCAGTCCTGGGCGCATTGCCGATGCTTGCCGTTTTCCGGAAAGCGAGGCAGCGTGCCGCGACCGAGCGTCGTCACCATGAACGCTGATGCCAGCGAAGGATGCGTGAGATGGACTTCAATCGGCAGCCTGTGCTCCTGAAAATGCTCGCGCATTTCTTGTTGCACCGCCATGAGATGCATTTCCATGGCTGGGTTATCGATGCCGGTCGACGAGCTGCTGATGTAGTGGGTGGTGTTGATCCCCTCCGCTACTGCCCGGCGCACCGCTTCGATTACAAGAACAGCGCACGAAGTGCTGTCCTTCCCGCTAGAAAATCGCAGGTGCAGGGAGTGCCGTCGCCGGATCAGGCCGAGCAAGGTTTCGATGCCCTGCTCCTGGATTGATTTTGCAGGCGTGGCGATGACGCGGTCTGGCACTTTAGATTCCGGCCCGCCTTCCAGCAAGGCCAAGAGTTCACTGATGTCGCCGGTACCAGCAGGTAGCGCGGCTTGATGGGTCTGTTGCAGATGCATTCGTTGCTCCAGGTTGAACCAAAGGGGCAGCCCATACGGGCGGCGTGCCCGATGGCGAATGTGTAGATCGGCGCGAGGCCGTGGATGGGTGCCGGGTGCCGGCGTATGAATTCGGGCTGTTACTCACCTGTGCGGGGCAAAGGTCAGTAAGGCAGACCAGTGCGACACACCAGCGCAAGGCCGGTGTGTCTTCTGGATCGGGAAGGGTTTAACTGGCGAATGCCGCGAGGGTGTTCGTCAGTTTCGTTTTCAGCTCGGGCGTTTTCGGCGTGCTGCGATAGCAGTCGCCATCGAGAACGAGATACCCGGGATTGGTCAGGGTGCGCATGATGCCTTCGTACTGCTGCATCGTGGCGCCCTGCGCTTGCATGGCGGCGAACAGGATGCCGCCTGGTGCACCGGTTTCTCCGCCGGCTTCAACCGCCTCAATGACGCCGAGGCTTACGGTTGCGAGCGCGCGAACTTGTGTTGGGGTCATGCGGCTCATTCGGTCACCTCGTGCACGTAAGTCATCCACAGGGCGCCGGAAGGCAGCGCTTTAACGATGTCCGCGACTTGCGATTCGCTTGGATACTCGACCGAGATCGAAGTGCCCTTCTGAATCGCGCTCAACAGGTACATGCAGTCAGCAAGCGTATGCATGCCGTGGTGCTCGCCGAGGCCGGTCAGGGTTTCATGGCCGTCCAGCAGCTCGGTCATGAACTGGGTGGACCGCGCTTGGCGTTGTGCAGCGCCAGCGACGTGCACCGAATTGGTGGCCAGCCCCGGCGCAGCCGTAGCGCGGCCCGCGAGGTCGCTGATTACAGCCATCGCTTCGGTTGCCTGAAACTCCAGGTCGTCCGACTCGGCGACCGCGGCCGGGATCAGGCCATTGTTGACAAGGTGGTTGACGAAATTGCTTGCGAAATCCGCACAGGAATAAGGCATTTGTAGTGCTCCAGTAGAGTGATGGAGCTACCCCGCGTGGGATAGCCCACTAGGGTTTGTGTGATGTGGTCGGGATCAGCGCAAAGTAACTTGTGCCTGCGCCTCACGGCGGTTCAGCCACCAGTCCATGGCGTCCTGCGCTGCGATTTGAAGCGCCAGCGACCGTGTGAGCGGATGATTTTGGCCGAACATTTTGTGCGAGCCGTCGGGATAGGCGGCGTTGACCGCCCAACCGTCCTTCATCCCGGCCACCTGGTGCGGCAGCAGTGCATAGGACGTTCCGGCAAACAGCAGCGATCCGGCGACGTCGAGCTGGTTCGCAAACTGCTTCCCCGAGATCGGCGGCAGCGCGGCCAGTTCTTCGGTCGTGGTGAGCACCTCGAGCATGTCGAGGCTGAACAGTTCGACCCGTTCCTGCGCACGCGCGGTAGCGGTGAGCCGGACGTTCCAGTAATCGCCCGCTATTCCGTTCTCGCTTTGCACGATCCCTTCGCGGCCAGGGTACTTGTCGCCGCCGAGGCGAGCCTGCTTCGTCTTGATGCGAACGCGGATACCTTCGCGCACGGCCAGAAGGCCAGCGGTCATGGAGCGCTGCTTCAATTCAGCCAGGTCGGCCTTGAGCGACGAGTGGGCGTCGTTGGGAAAGGCAAAGATAACGCGAACACCGACCACATCGTGGTCATTCATGTGCGCCTGAATCGCGGGAAGAACTCCGTCACAGGTCAAGGTCTTGTCGCCGAGCCAGTAAGCGAAGACGCTTCCGTCAGCGCTACCAGGTGTCTCGGAGACGAGAATATCGCCGCTGCGGTCAGTGGGCCACTCCCCGGCCCAGTCGCTGGGGGAGGCGTGGTGAAGTTGGAAGGAACGGCCCGTGATAGATTGAACTGCGCGGGCGGCATTGGAAGTTGTTTGCATGGTGTGGTCCTACGAAAGAAAACGCCCCACCGAAATCGGCGGGGCGCTGTTGTTGTAAGCGGTGACGCAGCTTAGGGGTAGTAGTCGGGAAAGCAGTCGAATCCCCATTCGCGAACTCCTTCGGCCACACCCTCGTAATACTCGAGAGGCATGTCCAACAGAATTTCCGACTGGTGATCCGACCGGTGACCGTGCCGGTACCCGCGTTGCCACAGCTGTGATTTTTGTGTGATGCCGACGTTGGCCACGATGGTCGCTGCAATCTTGCGATCGAGCGATCAGGCGGCCAGCAGCTCGACGTGAACCTGCTTGCGTTCGAATGGCGAGCGTGCCGACTTGCGCACGACAAGCACCGAACGCGCGGCACGTTGCTCTTGGCTCGGGAACGCGATGATCGTCGCCGTCGAAGCCACGACCATGTTGCGGTCGACGGCGCCGGCGCGCATGGACATCATCTCCCCTGCTTCCGCGAGGTGAGGACCCATGTTCACACGCAGTTCAGTCGCCAAACGATGGCGCACCTGGCGGCGGCTCTGGCGTTTGAAGTAGCTGCGCAGGGCATGGCCGCGGCGCATGTCGATCTCGCCTTCGAGGTGGCTGTTTGCGATTGCGTTTACATTGATGGTATTCATGCTGCGTATCTCCGGAAGGAGGAACGCTGTCCCTACGGGGACAGGTCCCCGATGGGTTGTAGAAGAAGCTGGCCAGGTGGCACAGCGACATCAGATGCCGAGAGTCGGCTTAGGAAGATTTGAGCATTGCTCGTCCGTAGCGGGACGGAGAAGCAGTTTGAATTTACAACAATGCCGCATAGCGACAAGGCTATGATACCTCAACTTTCATGAAGGCAACACTAGCTTTTCTCCTTCATGCCAGGTTTTCCGGCATGAAGGCAAGAGGTGCGGTTGCCGTTAGATATTCTCGACCGCGTCCCGAGCCGCATCCATCAGCTCATTCTTAATTTGTTGGACTTGCGCCGGCGAGACGTCCCGCGACGGTTTTGGGAAATCGAGCTCGGCTTCAAGGGTGCCGGTGTTGTCGCCATCTGCTTCTTGGCTGTCCCTCAGATACTTGACTGCCAATTTGATCGCGTCCGCGCGGCTGTAATCCCCGGCGGCTACGAGAGGTGCGGCCAGGCCTGCGACGAACTCAGTGCTGCGCTCACGGTAGTTTTCCTCATCCATTTCGACTGCGACATTTCGTCCATTGCTCATAGTTTTTCCTCAGGTTGAAGCCCGGCTTCGGCCGGTGCGGGCGCGCATTGTACGCCTGCTACCCTATTTTTGCTTATCGATGCGTTCGCGAGGTTGAGCGACGCCGGTTCACCGTTGGCATGGATGCTCTCGGAGGCCCTATATGATGCGGGCTGAGAAATGCAATATGACCGTCAGCGAAGTCAGGGAGGCAAACCACCATGCCCACCTTCTGGTCGACCAGCGGCCCCACGCAACGGCGTTCAGAAGGCCCAGCAGGGTCGGGAATCCTAGCAGGTATGCCAGGATTGCCGCTGCCGCCCACCATTGCGCTTGGCAGTGTCCAATCTCGCAACAATCGCCGGCGCAGCTGGCCCGCCCGGACCACTCCATGCGGCTGACCACGTATAGGCAAAGCCAGGTCAGCAGTACTCCGTACGCAAAGCCGGCGAAGCAGATCACAGCACGCTTCACTTGACCTCCCAAAACAGGATCTCGCTCGATCTCCCAAGGTCGGAATAACTCCAGTCGGTACCCGGAAGCCTGGCCGTGGTGATTCCCAAGCGCCGGCCGAGTGTTGGGAAGAAGCTCAAGCCTGTCGCGGTCAGCCTAGAGCCGTTCCATAGGTCGATGTGGTCGCCCGTGGGCTTGTTGGCCGCCTCGCCGCGCCTGGTCCAGTAGTTTGCAAAGTAGACGATCCCGGTCTTGCAGCGGATCTTGTCCTGCCACTCCGCACCAGTCGCCTTCTCTGGCCACCTCGGCAAGCCGCAAAACGGCTGCAATTTCAGCCACTCGGCCAGCTGCTGCGCCAGGGAGGCGCAAGGTAGACCATTCAGGTTCACGGCCGCCCCACGGAACGACTTCATTTCGATGCCGGCGCCGTGAATGGCCACGGATAGCTTGATCGCGCACTGGTTCTCATAGCCCGGTGGCGTTTTACCGGTCTTGGCGTCGACGTAGGGATGCCCGCTCGGGTAGGAATCCCACAGCTGCTCGAACGTAACCGCCGGGACTTCGATACTGCACACCGAATCCTTCGTGGTGTTGGTCCGTACCCGGGCCTGCTGCGCGAGCGCCTTACCCATTTGCTGCCTGCTCGTCGCTCATTTTGGCCAGCGCCTCGTCGCCCCATAGGACCGTGTATTCGTCCTCGCTGCGGGTGTCGATGCGCGGCAATAGCCCGGTTGGCCCGACTCGGCCCGAAAAGGTGCGGCCGTCCAACGTCTGCACGAAGAAGGACATGCCCTCAGCCCGTGGAGCCTGCAGCTTCGTCTGTTCATCAAACGGTTCTTCGTTGGGTTCGGGAGCAGCCCCGGTCCAGAAGCCGTCGGCGTTCAGGTAGTAGCTCGTCTGCACCACTGTGCCGGACTCGTTGCCCACGCCATCATGGTCGTTCAGGGTGGAGAGCAGCGGGCAGCTGCCGCTCGTCATCATGCCGTGCAAGACTTGGGGCTTGCCGTTCGTGAGCGTCGAAAACAGATAGCCGTCGACGATCACGCAATTCTTTTTGCATGCTAGCTTTGCGCCCTGGAAGGCGTAGGGCCGACCCATGCTCGTGACGAACGGATCGCCCTCGCACACGATGCCGCCGCACGCTGCCTTATCCCCTTGGCGGACCCAGCCAATGATTTCGATCGCCATACGCCCTCACCTTGCCCCTTGGAAAATTCCAATCTAGCGGGCCTGAGCGTGGTGGCATTGACGACGCGCAATATGACCACTCAGCCGTTCGGTTTGAACAAAAAAAAGACCCGACCAGCGCGCGGCTGGAAGGGTCTGTATCAGGCGACCGGCCCGGGGCCAGTCGAATGCACCAATTGGTGCGTTTTAGTGAAGGCTTCGCAGATTGCCCGGGCCGATGGGCTCGACTTTGAAGAACCGCACGAACAGCAGCGTGCCCTCATTGTCGTGCACGAAGAATCGGCCGTTGTCATCGAACTGTCCAGCTTCGATGCCCTCTTCCGTCAAGATGGCGGAATACTCCAGCTCTCCGTCAGTCCAGGCAAAGCGCACCACTTCGTTCGTCGGCTGGCCGATCCACGGCGACCGGGTCCAGTTGGACAGGAGTGCACCGTCATCGATGCTAACCGCGTTCGACAGCGTCATCAGCTGCATGAAGCGCGGCAGCGATGGATCCGCCGCCGCCAGCACCAGCGCACGATCGCCCGAGAGCTTCATGCGCTGCACACGGGTGACGATGACGTTTTCGGACGGCGACGACACCTCGATCGACAAATCATCGAGCGCAGTGGTGCGTTCGCCGCCAGGCAGCACCTTCGCGGTGACTTCCATTTCGACAATTGTCCGGACAAACTCTGGAGACTTCGGATTCACGACGCGACGCGCTTCTTCGAAAGCGGCGAGCGTGATGTCTTCCATGCTGTCGACGCCGAAGAACTGGCAAATCGAGCTTGTTATTTCGACCTCGAGCGGGCCAGAGTGATTGACGTGGGCGTGGCCGATCTCGTCGGCCTGGTCGGTGCTGTCCTGCAGGCCGATCACGAAGTCGTGGTCGCACAGGAGGATGGCGTCGGTGACGTCGACGCGCTTTTCGCTGTCGTAGACCGCGTCGTTGCCTTTCTTGCCGCCCCAGACCTGCAGGACGACCCGGGCGATGATGCGGTTTTCCGTCGCCGGCGCGGAGGTGGATGCGGTAGCTTGTTGCGAGGTGGTGATGGTTTGCATGAAATGCTTTCGAAGGATGCCCGATAGGGCTTTGTAGGGTGGCGCCGCAAGTGCGGCAAGTTACTTGCATGCGGTTTCCCGCTTGCGCGGCGACCAGGTCGCCGGCGTGATTACAGAATTGCGATGGAAGGTGATGGGCCGGCCTTGGGAGGCGCGGTCATCTCATTGTGGTAGAGGACCGCCCCACGGCAGTAGCAGCGGTGGCCGTAAACTGTAACTTCCTCTGCCCAGCGGATCGCTCGATTGTCGAGGGTGACGAATAAGTGAGTCGCATGGGGTTCGAACCGGACCTCGATGCCTTCAAAGCTCGGGGAATCGGTGTGGCAGAAAACGCCGTCCACGCTTGCAATGGGGTGTTTGCTTTCGGTGCCGGACGCGATCTTCTCGCGGCCGATCTGCCCTACATTGAAAAATGCGTCCCGGACGACTACGACCTTCTGGTACCACATCACGCTGCCGTTGAAAAAACCGGCGTTTTGTCGATGCTTGCCAGCGCCATTCCCCTTATGGAGGGTTTGGACCGGCACCTTGCGCGACTTCCAGATGTTGAGGTTGAGGCGCACGCCAACCAAATCGCCGGCTTGCGGCCGGAGCTGCTTGGCCATGATGCGCGCGCAAACCTTATCCTCGGCCAGGGCGCGTTCGACCGCGGCGTCATCGATGATGATCGGCGCGGCCATTACTGGCCACCGTTCGCATCTGCGACATTCGCTGCTGCTTTGGCCGCCGCCAGCTTTGCAGCTGCTCGCGGTTCCACCAGATAGTCGGGAATTTCATCGCCGTCTTCGTATGCCTCCAGGGTCCAGACATGCAGGCACTTCTCGCACACGCTGGCCAGGAACGTCGGGTTATGAAGCGGCGCGTACATGGCGTGCACGCTCCGGCTGTTGGACTGCCCTTTCGGCGCGAGGCAGAGGCGGCGGCCGGCGTGAAGCCCGGTCTCCGACAGATGCACCAGCTCCAGGCCGCCGGCAGCGCGTGTGTCGCGCAGCTGCTGCTCGGTCATGTCGCGCATGTTTCGCATCACGCCCTGGTGCTGGACGTAGTCGGCTTCGCCGTTGAAGCCGAGGGCTTCGAGTTGGTCGGCGCAGTCGGTATTTGTTGCGGTAGTGGTTTGCATGAATGTTCTTCCAATTGAACGGCGCCGCATCGTCAGCGACGTGGGCGATTGCAGCATTGGCTGTGGGGCCGATAGGTAGATGCCGAAGTGCGGCACGGGAAAGCGGGGTAGACGCTGGCGACGGATGGAGCCGTGGTAAGCGGGAGGGATCAAAAGGACGCGCCCCACCCCGGAAGGGGTAAGGCGGTCGGTTGTAGCGGTTTATCGAATTGGCTTGATGGCAGCGCGCAGGTCAGCGAGAAGTTCGTCCACGCCTTCCTGCATGTCGTCACCTTCAAATCCGGTGATGAAGGCTTCTGCTCGCTCGAGGACCGACGTCGGGTGCGTCGACGCGATCATGTCTTCAATGCCGGCGGCGGTCTTCACGCCGTGAAGCGTAGTCATGCGCTTCTTGCCGTTCATGATGGCTGAGGCGACTTCGGCGACGGTGGCTTGCGCGACCGGCTTCGATGCAGCTGCCGGCGTTGGTGGCCTCGGTTTCTCAGATGGCTTGAACAGGGCAGCTGCGGAACGAACCCCGTGGTGCTGGTCGTGGAGCAGCGCGTGCTGCACGGCGGCGTCGCATTTGTCGAAGAACTGATTCGCGACTTGGAACTTCACACCCCATTCCAGGGCCTGAATATCTTCAATCGTGATCACGTCTTTCGAGGCAAGCGCAGCGAGATCCTGCTCACGGAGCCGGTGCAGCTCGGCCACCTCGTCCTGATTTGGCTTGCGGCGTCCGAACGACGCCGCGTATTCCAGTGCGGTCGGCATCAGGCGCCTTTCAAAAGGGGGTTGTTTTTGGGTTGGAGCATGGCAAATCCTTTAAAAAAAGGACGAACCTGCCCCACTGGGCAAGGTTCACCCAGATGGAAGAGAGTTGAAGCGGGACGCCGAAGCGCCCCTGTGTTTTGCTTAATTACGTGTGCGGGTTAACGCCGCGTTTTGTGACGGCCGCGCCAGGCGAGGCCCATTGCATTGCCGGTACCGCCGAGCAGCGCGATCGCTTCCGAGTCCATGTAGTAAGAGCCGGTCGTGATCTGGCCGTGAACAGCCACTACAGCATCGTCTTGCGAGAGCTTGCACACCCGGCACAAGGCGCGAATGAGCTTTGGGAACTGCGCGAGCACTTCTGCGCGCGTTGGAAATAGGCGGCAGTCTGCGAACTGTTGCAGTTGTAGCTGGCCCTTATGTTCAAGCCCAGGCCTGAACAGGTTGATCGTGTTGCCCACCACAGACTTGATCGTCCATGCCTGGTGGCGATAGATGATGGTCCGGCCAACGAACTTTGCAGGGTTACGGTGTTTGAGTTTCATGTGGTGCTCCCGAAATGCGTACAGGAGCCACCGTCCGTGCCGGAAGGGGTTCCGGCGACGCGAAGTTGCAGAGGTGAGTTCTAAGCGAACGATACCGCTGAGCGGTGATTAAAACTGGGGAGTCTTGATGAACTCGTCTATGCGCGGAGCAAAGAGAAGTTGAGATTTACAACAATGCCGCATTGCGACGTGGCGATTCTACACGAATAATTCTTGTTGGCAAACTTCACCGCACTGCTGATCGACTGCCAAACGGCGAGTCGTCAGCCCATGCGGTGCGTTTTAGGGTGCTTCATTTGACGCGACGATATTCCATCGAGCCGCCCATGGTCGGCATCAGCAGGGTATCGGTATCTTTCACGTAGCTGATCTTGGAAGTGCCGAAGCCAGTCGAGATCTCCAGCATACCGTCCTTGTAGACTGCCGGGAGGGTCTCGGTATCGGCCTGACCGCGCTTGACGATCGACGGTTCGGTGACCTTGATGACGAAGTTGTCGCCGTTGCGTTCGATTGCGGCAGAGCGATTGGCGTGCTCCTTTGCCTGCCAGGAGCCGACGTATTCCTTTCCCTGCTGGCCGCAGGCTGAGAGCGCCGCTGCGAGCGTGAAGAAGGCAATGCCTTTCATCCATTTTTTCATTCTATTTCCTGTAATCCGGCATCCGGCCGGTACGGGGCTTGCGCCATTTTTCCTCAGCGGTAGCTTACCGCTTTTTCATTGCGACGGAAGGACCATGGCGCGGTCGGGTTGGGCTCAGCCCACAGCCCGAGTCGCTGCTGTCTCGCGGTGCGCTCAGCCTGGGCATATGACGCATCGTTGCTATAGCGACTGTAGTGCCATGCGAGGCCACGCTGCAACTGGACCTTGTTCACGTCGACGCCATTCAGGATGATGCGGCAAACCGAGCGGCCGTACTGGTCTTGATCCAGGACCTCGATGGTCACGTTTTTGCCGAACACCATGTCCGAAAGGCTCGACTTCGACACCTGGCCGTAGGATTGCTTCGACTCTGGCGCATCGATTCCGTGCAGCCGGCATTTTACTTGCTGCCGGTCGGCGCTCAGCAATTTGACGGTGTCACCGTCACTTATTCCCACAACGCGATACTGCTGGGCGTGCGCGTGCGCAGCGCCAAAGGCCAGAACGGCGCCGAGGATGAGGGTCATTTTGTTCATAGTGGATCTCCTTGATGGGCGCATTGGCGCCCGAGTGTTGTTGGATTACGGTGTAGGCGTCGAGCTGGTCGGCGCCGTTGTCCGGTTGTGCGCCAGCAGTTGCTTTGCGAGCGCAGCAGGGAGGCCGTAGGCTTCATCGGGGTCGACATCGAAGCGCCCACAGGACGACACGAACGGGTCGACGATCAGCACGTCGTCTACCACCACGCCGATGAGCGTGCCGGCATATTCGGCGTCCTCAGCGTGAACGGTTTCTGCCTTATCGACGGTCTCGAAAGCCAGGTCAGGATAGGCCGCCCGGGAGGCAGCAAGAAGGATATTCGTCGTGGTCATGGTCTCGCTCATGGGTTAGTGGAGTATGGAGGCGTCCGCCAGGTCGCCGCCGCATTCAAGCGCCAGCTTCATCGGCAAACCAACGCGGCTGTGCCCTACCCCGCCGCCTTCAACCGCCCAGGTGGCGGTGAAGTGAACAAGGTCTTTGCGCCGGTCGAGGCCTGCAGCGCGGTACACGCGATCGCCGCGAAACCAGTTTTGGGCTTCGAGTCGGGCGTACAGCGCCGATTCACCAAGTGCCCGGGTTCGGCACCCGGTCATCTGTTTAATTTGTTCTGCCGAGAGTTTCATCTGCGTTCCTTAAGAGGCGGAATCGCAGCCCTACGGGTGCAATCCCGCAGGTAGAAAAGTTAGTTGGCCGAACGTGGTCCGCCGCAGCCTGCCGGAATGCGGCGAGCTGACGAAGGACGATTCGATGTGATTGGACTGCCGAACACGATGAGTGGGAGTGCAGGGTCTTCAAGGCGACCGTCCAGTTGGAGCGACCGATACCGCAGTGCGGCGTATGAAAACTTTAAGCCATGAGCTTCTCAATGGGCATTGAGAAACGGAAAGAAGGGGAACAACAATGCCGCATAGCGACCGATATGGATTCTACACGAATGATTCCGTATTGCAAGTTTCGACGATGGTTGTCACAGTACAGCGTTCATGGCAATCGGCATGGAGAGGCGCTGCACCTTCTCTCAGCGCATCTTCATAAACTGAATTGCATCAACCCACTGATGACCTGAAGACGACTCGTGATGGATCGTCCGGATCAGGATCAACCCTTCGCTCTGCATGATCTCTGCCGCCGTTACTGCCGCCTGGAAACCCCCTACAGTCTCGCCTTTGTTCGCATCTGGACGCATCCAGCCTACCTCGCCCACCGCTGTCCTGTCATAGGCATCTTTCGCTACATCACGCATGATTTTTTGCTCCGTTGGTTTGAAAAATGCTGCTGGCAGAACGCCGGAGGCATCGGCTCCAATATCGGGTCCAATGTTACTCGATTTGCGCTGCACCGCCGGCCGGCTTGGGATTGATTCCTCGTGGAGAGGAAGCGTATTTGCTGCCGGCACAGGAGGCCCCACCTCTACCTCATTGAGCAATCCAATAGCTGACTCGACAAGGAGTGCTTCCGGGCCTTGGTTCATCGTGACCATGTGATCGCGCAGGTCGGTAAGTTCGCGAACTGCCGTACCTACAAAATCGAACGAGATGTGGGCACGAATGAAGCAGCGTGTTATCTCGCGTCCCGCGTCCTCAAGGTCTTTTGCAAATTCCGGATTAACTTTCACGACGAAAACCTATGGCGCTTTGAGGGATTCCAAATACTGCTCGCGGGCGTCGTAATCGGAGAAGACGTAGTAGAGGCGTCCATCAACAATCACTCCGAGCATGCAGGCCGATTCAGGACTCCAGTTGACGAAGCCTGTGCCGTGTTCACGTATGGAGGCCTGGACCTCCTCCCGAGTTAAACTCTTTTGGCGCCAATTACGATAGGAGTAGTAATAAGCCTCCAATTGGCCGTCTTTCGACTCGATCATTTCCTCGGCTATAGCCGGTGGAATGGCTCGGCGGCCGGCATCGGTTATAAACGCTTTTTCAGACTCAACAATTTGCTCTTCTTCACGCGCGGCTTCTTCTTCTTTCCACTTTTTGCGTATCGCCTCGCGCGCTTCACTCATCGCCACGCCCATCTCCCACAGGCCCGGGTACAGGTCGTCAGCGATGATCTTGCCCGCCGCCTGGAGGTCTTCGGTTTCACCGTTTGCAGCGTAGTGCTGTACCAGCCGCAATGACAAGGCCGTGAGGCGGTCATCAAGGGTGTCGACGCATTCCCTAAATGCGTAACCGCATGTACCGTTGTAAAGCGAGAGAACCAACTTGGCGAGGCCAGCGGCGCCACTGGTTCCAGGATGCTGCTTGATGATGCGAAGGGCTTCGTCGTAGGGACTGATCGAGTTCATGGCTCCATTCCAGGTTTGGCGCGGCTTCCGGCCAGAGGCGACGGCGCCGCGATTAAATTCGGCGAACGGCCTACGATACCAGCAGTTTTTCGATGGGATTTCCTGCTTCGACAAATTCCTTGACCCACTTCGGCTGGCGGCCGCGGCCCGACCACTTCTCTGCTTCATTCTCGGGGTTCTGATAACGAGCAGCAACAGGCTTTGATGGCTTCTTCACCCGCGCCGCTTTGGTGCCCATGATCTGCTCGACCGTCATTCCAACGGTGCCGGCAAGCGCCTCGATCTGCTCCCGTACCTTAGAGATATCCTCCTTCTGACGAACGCTAATTTGCTCAGTGACTTGGGATTGCAGGTTGCGCAGCTCGGCGAGGGTATGGTTGCTTAGATCGATCATGAGAATACCTTTTATGAAATAATTTGTAATGCGTCCCGCAAGTCTGACTTGCGTTGATGCGCGGAGAAAGCATACCAGCAGCAGGGAACTTGTGCCGGTTTTACCTTACTGTACACGGCACGAAAGATAAAACATCGACCATTATGGGCTGCGCGGTAACGGATAGGGTTCGAGTCCCATTAACGGACGAAGAACATACTCCTCATGCCAGTCAGACCCGATTGTGTGGAGCGCGTCAATCCAGTCTAGACGAATCGAATCGTCTTGGCTCAGGATATAGCCGTCGATATACACATGACCAAACCATTGCATCCATTGCACAATCGCATGGTAGTCAAAATATTCGCCGCGCCCGTCGTTGGGTTGCTTGATTTCCTTATGATCGGCTGGACCGCCACTTCGATACGAAATCAGCATTCCTCTCCAGCAAATACAAGGTTCATTTGGCTGTAGAACCGTGATCGGGGTTTTTTGAGACTTCGGTATTCGCACAGGATGCAAAGCCGCATTCGCTTTCCATCGATTATGGGCGATGTTCCAAGCTGGCGTTTCATTCGTAATTGCCACAATCTCTGCTGCAGCCGCCTTCTCCCTATTCGGAAACCGCTCATAGGTCGAGGTGGATACTAGGGAGTGCCATATCGATGATCCATGAGCAACCAGGCGCCGCTCCGGATGATTTGCCAATCCGACGTATAGAAGTCTCCCAGCTTTATCGAAATGACGGTAAACGTAGGCCGATGCATCCATCATCAATCTCTAGTAGGGATATCGACATGACCGTTATATCGGTCTAAATACCTCATAGCGGTAGGAAGATAGTACATGCTAATCGCAGCAGCCAAATACCGGAGCCACGTGTGCCATGGAATTTCGGGCGCACGATCAATTGCTGCTAACTGTGGTTCTTGCAGCTCAAACCTCACCCATCCGCTGAAGGTCATGAGCGCAGCAAAAAGGCAGAATGCAGCTGCGCATCGAGCTACCACAGTTAGACCGCTTTTGATTTTTTCCGCCAGCGACGGGTGATTTTTGGTATTCATGCTAAAAGTTCGAACATTTTTTTGTCTCTTCGCCCGTTCCGGGGTTGTATTGCTGCTGGCCGGCGACGACTCAATAGCTGCCAGCGGCCGGCTCTATTAAGGCACTGAAGGTGCGTTCAACGCACCCCTCAAGTACATAAGTGCGCCGCCACGGTTAATAACTGGCCCCCATGCACGAATCGAATATACGGCTTCATTTTTATCAACTGTTACCCCGGCTTGAGTTCGGGCCTGCTCGATGAGGTTAATGATGGTTTTTTTGTCGAGGCCTGTTCGCTCAGCTATCCGGACGAGAGTGGCGATGTCGAGCTCATCAATCGCGCCGAGTACGGCTAGCATCCTGCGTAGGTCCCCTTTCGGGTATTGAGGTGCCAATTCCATTCCATTCCGATGTGGGTGCGTTAATCGCACCATCGTAGCATGCCAATATATTTCTAGGTGGCATCGCTACGGAGATTGCTCAGCAAATCCTCCGAGCCGCACGTTCCAACACTGCGCGGTTCGTCGACGCGTAAGCCCATCTACCTCCAACCCGCTCACCCGCGCCTCTCCGTCCTTGCACCAAAGCAGCTTCGCCTCATACAACGGCGGAAGCACATCGTCGCCGCCTGGCGCCTGTAGCCTAGCGGTGGCTACCGTGCGTTTGAATTCGCTGCTGGGCACTTCTTCAAACGAGAACGAACCTTGGTATTCAGACTGCGGAAACCCGAGCCTATAGCGCGGAAGTGGGCGGCCGCCGTCTTCGAAAAGAAGTGAAACGTGATCGGGCTTTTTTGCGAGCATGCTAGTGCATTCCTGCCGATTAGCCGAACAGGCCGTGCAAGAAGTAGCGTCTCTCGCCACCTTCGGCGGTGCTGCTGAGGCGTTCGAGATAGATCCACATAAGCGCTCCGGCGTCGTCCTGCGCAACGTAATAATCGCGCGAAGCACCGCCGTTCCACCAACCCGCCTCGACACGCTCAGGGCCGGCAACAATTCGCAGGGCGCTTCCGTACCACGGTCGATTCGATCGGATTAGGAGCGCGATGGGCTTGGTCAGCAACCAGGTCGGCCGCATTGTGCTGTCGAGGCTGGGAGGCAGCTGCGATGCAACCGCGGCCTCACGCACCTTGTCCTGCACGGAGACCCATGCGTTCGCCATTTCCGGCCGGTAATCTGCTATCGGCTTGGATTGCCGTACTGCCTCAGCGCCGAGGCGCGCAACGAGCAGTTCCATGCACCTGACCTGATCCTCTTCTGTGCCGCCCGGCTCCGGGAAAAGGCTGTCACTTTGCAGCGCCATCGGTTGAAGCAGCGCGGCTTCCAGCGCCAGTTCGATAACGGGTGCATCGAGCTCCAGGCGGCCCAGACGCTCCTTCAATAGCCGGATGATGTGGTCCCCTTCCCAAACTGGTTCTCCAAGCACGATATCAACTTGCGTTGGCGGGCCGGCCTGGCGCCCACGTTCATGGAATAGCAGGAGGGCTACGCGCTCGACGGCGAGCTGGCGCCCGCAAAGCCATCCGACTAACTGGGTGACAAGCCGTTGCGCGCCGGCGAGCAGCAAGTCGGCGTTCTCGATTCGGTCAAAGAGTTCGATCTTGGCTTCGAACGTGGTGGGCGGTTCGATCCATTCGAACAGTTCAGGCGCTGTGCCCATCGCGCTGTCGATCGTGTCGAGCAGCTGGCGGCCGCAGCGGCGCTGCAGGCCAGGACGCGGCAGGCGCCGCAAGTGCGAAATCGTGTCGCATCCCAGCCCATTGAACCACCCGCTGTACGGGCGGGCCGCAGGGATCGCGAGCGCAGGTAGGTTGTCCAGGCGTCGCACCATCGTCTCGTGCTTCACCGCGCGCCCACCACTGCACCGCGCCAGCAGCCACGCGCCACGCGCCGTAGGCGCGCAGCTCACGCTGCCGGTAAAGCCCAGGGCGCGCAGGTCAGCCCGCACGCGGCGGCAGATTGAACGGATGCCGCCGAACAGCGTCAACGACGCCCCGATGCTCATGACGAGGCTCGACTCTTCGGCTTCGGCTATCTCAGGCGTGTACTTGAGCATGGCCATAGCCACGATCTGGACCGCTTCGGCCTCTTTGTGCGGCGACCGGTCATAGATGTGCGCCTCGCTCTCGAGCATGAGGACGCCGCCGCGGCGCATGCCAGGCTTGATCCCGGCCGCGCGAGCTGCGTGCGAAAGTGCAAGCACCTTCTCCTGATCGAGAACGACAGCTACGCTGTCACTCGACCAGCTCGCGCGGTAGACCTCGAGCGATAGCCGGGGCAGGTGTAGGCCGATCCACAGTTGCATGACGATGAACGAAAGATGGAGAGAGGGGGAGGAAAAGGCCGGCTTCCTTGTTCGGCCCTCTACGTTTCAAAAAATCAACTTGGACGCCGCCGTGTGCAGGGCGCAGCGAAAGCCTCAGCGGTGCCGGCGACGAGTCTTGCGCCGCAGCCAAGGGCCGAGCCAAGAAAAAGAGCGATTCACCTTCCTGCGCGGCAAGATTAAGGCGTCTCAAGCTTTCGCTTCGGCAATGCGTCTGCCAAAGGAGGACGGCATGAAAGCCGCCCTGGCGAAGGGCGACCTCAGCTGCCCATAATGTAAATAATGAATAAAAATCTCACTAATTGAATAAAGACGTCACTGATCGAATAAAATCGTCACCTCCTTCCGGACTGAACATGGCGGTGCGAGTTTTTTTAAAATACAGCAGACAAAGTGCTCGCCTTGTCTGAAGCAAACTGGATCATTTGATAGGACAGAGGCGGAAACATGCAAAAACCTGATGAGGCATGGCCGGAGAAACAATTTTTCCACGGGCTGGCCCTTACCGGAGGAGGATTCCGCGGCATCTTTGCTGCTCAGGCGCTCGCAGCGATTGAGGAAAAAATGGAACAGCCGATCGGACGGAGTTTCGATCTGCTCTGCGGTACCTCTATTGGAGGCATAGTCGCGTTGGCTGCTGCATTCGAGGTTCCAATGAAACGAGTGGTCGACGTTTTCGGCGCTCATGGACTCCGTATTTTCCCTGAACACGCTCGGGCCCCTGGCAAAGGTTGGAGAGGGAAATTGGATCTGGTTCGCCACTTACGAAAACCACGATATTCTACACAGCCCTTACGTGAGGCTATCGAAGAGCTGATCCCTAAAAACACGCTCCTCGGAGAAGCCCTTCATCCTGTGGCTATCCCTGCAGTAAATTTGACTCAAGGGAGCCCCCAAGTCTTCAAGACCAGGCACAAACGCGCATGGGAACGGGACAGCAAGTTTCGCGTAACGGACGTGGCGCTAGCTACTGCTGCGGCGCCTACGTTTTTCGAGCTGGCTGAGATCGATGGCAATCGCTACGCAGACGGCGGGCTCTTCGCTAATGCTCCCGACCAGATCGTACTCCACGAGGCTGAACACTACTTCTGCATCGACCCTAGCATGGTTCGTCTGCTAAGTATTGGCACAACGACTAGGTCGTATTCCGTAGCACATTCCGCTGGGCGTGACTTTGGTATAGCCAACTGGATGGATGAGACGCGGCTGTTCTCGGTAATTATTTCGGCGCAACAGCAGTTTGTCGGCCAGATCATGCATCACCGGCTCGGCGACCGTTACGTAAGGCTAGATCGTGAGCCGTCTCATGAACAGGCAGAGGAACTCGGACTGGATGTGGCAACTGAAGGCGCTCGAGTGACGCTATCAAGCTTGGCAAACAAAGCAGCTAGCGACATTATGAATACAAAACTACAACCTTTTTTGGAACATACGCCGTATCTAAAAATAAAAAGGGATTAAAGAATGGGAAAAGCAGCTCGACTATTTAGCGGCACCGCGTCGGACTCTCTCATCAATCGAGTTACGCCTAGCGCCGAGCAACGGCAATTTCTTCAGCAACAGTGGAACGACATGCGCGACAGCGTGTGCCCGAAGTTGCAGCAAGAGTCGGGTTATCCAATATCCACTTGGCTTCAAGGCTCTTATAAATACGGAACGCTAATTCGACCCGTTCAACGCGGTGAAGAATACGACGTCGACGTAGGCATCTATTTTGAGTGGGAAAAGGAAAAAGGAGCGGCATATCCCTCCCCTGAACAATTGCGATCGTGGGTCCAACGTGAGCTGCTCGCGTATGGCAACGAGTGTGAGGTGGTTGATCGGGTCGAGGATCCAGCGAAGGAGCGCTGTTCCAGGGCAGTGTTTAAGCAGCAGTTCCACATTGACACTCCCGTATACCACTTAGAGCGCTCGACGGACACTCGACGACTGGCCTGCCTGCAGAACGGTTGGGAGGCAAGTGACCCTAAGCCAATATACAAGTGGTTCAAAGACGCGGCATCGGGTGATGAGCGCGATCAACTTCGACGCTTAATTCGATATTTAAAAGGCTGGGCTGCGGTTGCATTTATTGACATCACGGACTCTCGCCCGTCGTCCATATTTTTAACGGTCGTTATTACAGAGGCGTACCAAGCAGGGTGGCGCGGTCGTCTATTAGGCCTAAAAGACGATGAAGAAGCACTCGTCGACATAATCGCTAGGATCCACGACCGACTTTTCGGCCGACGCGAAGTAAAGAATCCGGTGGCGGCAGGTGAAGATTTGAACCGCATGTCTGCGGACGCATGGGATGGCTTCCTTACTTGTCTACAGGCCGTGAGAGATGCTGCGGAGCGGGCGATCGACGCTGAAGACGAGGCTGGAGCAGCGCTTATCTGGTCTGAGGTGTTCTCATTCCTAATGCCTTTACCCGAGACTGATGAGGTCGAGATTCAGGAGAACATGTCTGGACGCGCCGTCATGCAGATTCCTGAGATTGAGGTGACGGTTTTCATTGGGAAGAGCAAACAGGCACATACCTCATACCGGAATGAGGTTCCTAGTGTAGGAAGAGATTGTTGGTTGGTGTTTAATATTGTTAACGCACACATCATTCCGGAATATGCCACGGTTGAGTGGACGGTGAGAAATGCGGGGGAGGAATCCGATTCTATTGGTGACTTGGGGCATCGACGGATGGGCATGCGCCTGTTGACCGTCCGGGAGCATACACAATACTTGGGGCGGCATTACATGGACTGCGTTGTTCGGCTCAACGGCCAGGTTTACGCAGCTCGCCGCGTCCCGGTGAACATCCGGAACATACAAAGGGCTGAGCGCAATCCGCCGAAACCTGCTTATACAAAGATCGTTAGCCGTTTGCGAAGAAGACGCTAATGATTTCAAAAGGAATGCTTCCGTGACGTCGATAGTTTGTTGGTTAAACGATGATGCCTACTTTAAAGGCTTATGGGCTGTTGCTGACTCCCGGGTTACTGATAGGTACGGAGTGCTTTCAGACAATGTCCCAAAAATTTTTTCAATACCGCTCCAATATTATATGGACGGCGACATTTTTCATGAGCGTCCGGTAAGATTTCTTTCCCCAATGTTCGGCTTTTCCGGTAGTACGTTCATCGGGCTGAACGTAAAAGAGGTTCTCTCAAACTACCTCGGGAATTTAAGTCCAATATCTTATTATGGGGAACCGTTACCTACATTTGAAGAGCGCATCCCGACACTATTTGAAATCGCAAAACTCGCCAAACGCATCGGTGAAATTTATCTCCAAAGTGTAGGACAGCTCTCGCCCGGATCTGCAAAATGTGAGTTCGTGCTTTTTGGATTCTGCCGTAGGAGCCAAGAGTTCAAAGCTTTCAAACTATTTAACAGCCCAGCAAACCCTGCTTCTATCACAGTGGTAGACCAGAGTCTGAGCGACGATAACTGTATCGTTCTAGGTGACCGCAAGGATGAGGTACAAGCAAGGATCGGTGAAAAGCGCGTACGATTCTCACGTGCAAGCTTAAATTGGGGAAGGTCTCCTATTATCGTTATGGCCGACATCCTGAGAAGCGAAGGCATATCATCGATCGGTGGGCATATGCAATTATGGACAGCACTCAGGTTCGAAAATCGCCTAATGACGATATCGCACCTGAACAGTCCTTTACCTCAACATGTCGGCTTAAGTCTGTTCGAAGATCTCGGGCAAGTTGGCGGATTCCTGACAGGACACGCAATCGGATTGAGTACGCCAGGACCCGAAGGATGGTCCGACCCGGCAACATGATCCACGAAGAGTGGTATTTGAGCTAGGTGCTGTAGACGAGCGCGGTTGCATAGCCGAGACTTGGAGTGCACTACCCTGCATCACTTCGTTAAGGACCGCCCCAACAGCAACATCTTTTATTATCTCGACGATCAACATTTATATCTAAAAATGTCTATTATTCCTTGATTATGTAATATCAGAAAATACCAAGCATGAAAAAAGAAACGAATAAAGATTTAGGCGGACCGATTCTGATGCGCACTTCTAGCGTGGCAGACTACATCAGAATTGTTCAAGATCTAGCTTCAACAACTGACGGGCCAATTTGGCTACGTGGGCACTCTAGTGCTGCCTATCGTCTTTTACCGTCTGCATTGCGCGACACCATTCCGCTTACAAGTCCCCTTGGATACCCACTGCATGGAAAAGAGATACAAACCGCCAGTGGCGGCATAGAAACTGGACTCAGTCCAGAGCGGATGCTCGACGATTTTAAACGGCGCGCGCTGCCTTTTATTGATTTTCATCCCCGAAATGACTTCGAATGGATGTTTCTAATGCAGCACCACGGGGCACCAACACGCCTTCTTGACTGGACAAGTAATGCGCTCGTTGCGCTATATTTTGCAGTTTCTGATGCGAAAGATATTCCTAGGTTGGAATCCAGTGGCGATAGGGAATTAGGGGAACTCGATCCGAGTGCCGCTGCTATTTTTGTTATGAATCCGCGACAAATAAATGAGGAATTCCATGTGCATATTGCCGCACCAGTGGATATTGCAGCGAACTATGATTATTGGCAGCCATACTCTAGACCAATGAGCATTCATACTGAAGATTTCGATACGTATGGACCTATTTGTATAGAAGCGCCGCAGATTTCCCCGCGCATTCGAGCACAGTCTGGCCTATTTACATTGCATGGAAGCAATCTTTATCCTATCGATTACTACACCGTCACAAGGCCACTGTTGACCAAGATTTTGATTTCCGCGAAGGATGCGATTCAGATGAGGTCGCAGTTATACAACTTGGGCATTACCTCGTCTTTCATCTTTCCCGGATTGGATGGTGTAGCTAAAGAAGTGCGAGAAAACGAAGCTAGAACCTTCGCTTGGGAGAGAAAAAGATACCTTGCCGAATTGGACGTTAGCGCGCCGGAGACGCCCCGACGCAAAAAGCATCCTTAATTATTGCTTTCGTTAAGTTTCCCCCAGCTTTGGGGGGATCCTCAAATTCCTACTTGCTGGCATACGAAAAGCGTAAAGGCCCGAGCAACTTTGTCTTTATCGATTTAACCTGCCAGCAGAAGAAACGCCCGGGATGCCGGGCTTTTTTGTTTAAACCAAAGCGATCTGATATCGGTCCAGAAACGCTGGCAGCCGTGGATCTGCCGAGAGCCTTATCGTTTCGCCCAGCGTTGCTTCGACGCGGTCGAAGAGCGCGACCGAAGGCATGTTAGAAAAGCGCGATAGAAAGTACAAACCATCGTACTCTTCCGGATGGTCATAAAAAGCCTTACTCCATCTATTCGGAGCGAAGTAATCCGACACGGCCGAGATCGCAGAACTGCCTCCTATGGGAAACAGTGGCGCCGTTAGGTCCACAAGGGTCAGGTCGGTACGTCCGGCAACGCCGAGCGTTGAGATACTTCGATCAGCAATTTCGAACTCATCGAGGACGAGCGGGCCTGTCTGGAATGCGTCACGAACAAGAGTTTCGGCCATGCAAACGTCGAACTCCGGAGATGCATACAGGACTCCGTACTCATCGCTGGGCGCATCGAAGCGGTACACGATTGGACTCAACGATCGACGGTTAAAAAACAGAGGTGAATACCGGCTCCTGTGTATCCGCAAAAGTGGTCTCCTTGCAAGGTCGAAGATCCGGACAGGGACTCGACGAAGGTGCAGGTCAGCTGGTGGGAGGGGACAATTCAGAGCAACAGATAATGGAGGGGCGCCAGTCATGAGGCCCCTTGCTGCTGATCTGCACGCCGGCGGGCTGCGTCGACGACGCGTTCCAGCGGAAACCCGCTATCGCCGATTACTTCCTTTGGGGATTTGCTATCTAGACTCGTATTGGGACGTACAAGGAAACTATGAAGGGCCCAGCAACTCATTGGAGTTGGAATCAATACCTCAAGAACTGGACGTAGCCTCGTAGTTGGCACATCAAACTGCCATTTCGGATATCGATACCCGCGTGTATTCCCCTCAAGGATGAGCGCATAGAGTGTGCCGCGGTTTCGCTCCTGATTGATGATCCTGTCGGAGCGACCAGCGTATTCACTTGCCGCGGTAAGAGTAAGGTTTTCTGGATTCTCAAACTCGGATTTCATGTAGGAGACGCCTCTGGCTTTTGCATTGACCAAAGGATCACCAGCTTGCTCACTTCGAAGATTTACGATCCCGGTTAAAAAGGCAACCTGCTGTTTCAAGTTCTCAACTTCTTGCCTTAGGTCCGAAATGTCCTGGTGGTCAGAGCCACTTTCTTTGTCGTGCGCATTGTCGTTGCCTAGAATACAAGGAAGGACCAAGTTGGGCCAGACGGAGCGCGCGGCCCGATTGAAATCCATTTCGTTATGGATCCTCGCGTTCCGGGCCGCAGCGCCAAATACAAGGACGATACGTGGGTCTGTAGGTGTAACGCCCTCCACTATCGCGGCGGACGCCTTAGTGCCCAGAACTGCTTGCCACTGACTCCTCGCATGCGCGTGAACTGTGCTGTCTGTGCACTTCTCCCATCTCCAGACGCGCGACGAGTGCCCGTAGGCGTGGGTAGAGGAGTCTGGGGCACCGTATTGCCCCCACTCATCGTAGAGCGCAATGTCTGCGGGAATAAGCAACGGATTAAAAGGGGTAGTCATAAGAGCAGTCTAGTTCATGACTTTCATGACTTCAAGCTCAATTTCATTGTATTATTGGTTCGTTGATTGATTGGCATCAAAAAAGACCTACCTTGTAAAGGTCTCGCTTGCTCCCTGTAGACCATTGAACAAGGGCTTGCGAGCATACAGCGCAAGCGCCGAGCCAGCTACAATTAGTCATCTATTCCCAATTGGAAAACTTACTATCGCTCACTCATCCTGGCGTGGTACACTGCATGTAGTCAATTTTCAGCTCACTAAACTACATATAGTGCTGAGGCGTGGTTTAAGTTGCGTTGGAGCACATTTTATCCGTGTCTATGAAATAGTCTGGATATGAATGCTAACTAAGAGTTGACCAAACGACGGGTACTCGGTGGCCCGTGCTTTCAACCGCTCCGACGTCGCCTGGCCAAGCCAGCGGCATTCTTGCACGGTACCAACAAGAACGCTTGAGGTCCATAATGCTCAATTTAAGTACACTGTTTCACACTTCAGTAGAAGACAAAGACGCCTTTCTCGATAACCTAACTCTTACGGAGCAGGAGAAGACGCAGCTCGAGGCCGCACGTGTAGACATCCGAAACTGTCTACGCGACGGAGTCCCTGCGGTTTTGCAAGCTCAGGGGTTCGATGGGGAAGTTCCGCGCCCGCGGTTCTTCACACAAGGGTCATGGTCCTACAAGACCCTCAATGCGCCGGCAAAGGAGCCTCAACAGGCAGATCTGGACGACGGGTCGTATCTGCCGATGACCTTTGTCAAGCAGACAAAGCGTCCGAGCACTGCGAGCCAAATCTTCTTTGCTGCAGCTGAAGAGGCGCTGCGCCCTCTGGTTGCGAAGAACAAATGGGACATGGACACTAGCAAAGACACCTGCATTCGCATCGAGATCTCCAAGAAAGCGCACATCGACATACCACTGTACGCCATCCCGGACGAAGAGTTTATGCTACTTAAGGCGGCCATGGAGCATCGTGGTTATGACGGTACTTATGATTCTGCTATCAAAGCGGAGCAGGATGTTTGGACGGCGCTGCCGCCTGACTCTGTTCTTCTTGCCCACCGCAAAGAGAACTGGAAGAAGTCCGACCCACGTCCTCTGCGTGATTGGTTCGTGGGTGAAGTAGAAGCCAAGGGCACGCAGCTTCGCCGCGTCGTTCGCTACCTCAAGGCCTTCCGTGATTGGCGTTGGCCAGAAGGTGGCCCATCGTCAATTTTGCTTATGGCGACCGCAGTTCCGATGTTCGACGCTCAGCATGGTCGAGATGATTTAGCTTTATTAAATGTTGTCTCCGGTATGGCCGCGGCGCTGCGCGCTGGCGTGGATAATCCTACGGACGCCAATGAATCGCTTACTGAGCGCTTGGGGTCTGAGAAGGTCGAGGAAGCGGCATTGGCTTTCGAAGCGTTTGAAAAATACCTCCGTGGCGCACTCGATTGCAGTAGCCCAGAGCAAGCATGCGCCTGGATGATTGAAAAATTCGGAAGCCGCTTCCCTAACGAACCAAGCTGGGTCAAGGTTTCTTCTGTCAAGGACACTGTCGCCTCGGTCGCGCCAGTTCCAGCAGCTTCCGAAATCGTGGGACGCAATAAGTCAGCATGATCGAACGAGAGGACATCTCGGCATCTGTACTGAGTGCTTTCAAAGCGAGAGGCTTCACATACCGGAAGCGTTCGAGCACCGGAGCCTTTGTCTTGACTGGTCCTCTCCGCACGTCAGAGGGCAGCCATGAGTGTGTCGTGTTGATACCGCAAAACTTCGACCGCCCACCGTCGATTGCGTTGCTTACAGTCCCAGAGGTACTGAAGCCGATCGCCCCCCATATGGACAGCTCGGGAGGCATTTGCTACCTCTCGAGACAGTCGATCGCGATGAACATCTTCGACCCAGTTGGGCAGATGCTGGGCTGTCTAAATCGGGCAGAGAAAGTTCTCGGCCAAGTGCTTCGTAATGAGCTCGTTGAAGACTTGGCTGAAGAGTTTTTTGCATACTGGGGAACGAATAAATTTCACTGCTATTTCGATTTTCGAGTTGGTAGTTCTCAAAAATTGCAGGCCATAATCGACCGCAAGTTTATACCTCAAGCTGTGGTTGTCTTCGTTACCGACGATGTCGAACGCACAATGGCTAAGAGCAAAATACTTGGCTACGATGCGAGTCCCCTAACGCATTCGGTTGAGCGAATTTACACAAAAGTCGAGCCTCGTCCTACTCAACAGGAGTGGCCTCCCAAGACCTTAGGCGACCTGATTCAGTGGCAGTCGCTCCAGGATTCTCGTGCCAGCAGAAAAATCATTGAGGGAGTGTCCCAAGCGGCTGAGAGGGGGGAGGATTACCTCACGGTTATGATTGAGTCACCAAAGTTCTTCTATGCTTTCCTTGTCTTCTTCAGACTCGAAGGAGACAGTCCAACGAAAGTAGAGCTACGCAAGAAAAGCGTGCTGCACAGTAGCCATGTGATTCCGCTAAGAGGCTGGAGAATCGATGAACGTTACATCATTCAACGCAATGTCCCTGGAATGAAAACATTAGAGCACAAGAAAATTATCGTCATAGGTTGTGGGACCATAGGCGGCTACTTGGCAGAAATGTTAGTTAAAGCTGGTGCCGGCGCCGGGACGGGTGAGCTCGTATTTGTCGATTCAGACACCTTAAGCGCTGCCAACTTAGGGCGTCATCGCTTAGGCTTTCCCTACGTCGGCCTCAACAAGGCCGATGCGTTGAGAGACGAACTCAAGCGAAACATGCCTGACGCAAAGATTCGCTCTTTGCCTGTAGACGTTCGAAAAGCAAATCTCTCCAGAACGGACCTTATCATCGACGCGACGGGTGAACAGACCGTCTCGGACTACCTCGCATTGACCCACTCTGGCACAAGTCAACTCAACGTGTGGATCGAAGGACCTGGTGTGGCTGTACGCGCGCTCATCCGCCGTAATGCAAACGAAGCTTGTATCCAGTGCCTGACTCGTTTAGTACGACAGGGCGGCATCTCTTCAACAATTGAAGAGATGCCGATAATTTATGCCGGCCAAGGCTGTGAAAGCGAATACGTGCCGTTCCCAGCTTCCGTATCAATGCGAGCATCTTGCCTGGCGTTTGAGATGGTAATGGATTGGGTTGCAGGGAAAAACGGTCCAGCTCTGCGTACTGAAGTTGTCGACCGTGCCTTCACGAAGAGCCACGAGGACTGTACGCTCCTCAAGCTCCCCGACTGTCCGGCATGCAGCCCATGAAATACTGGCGTGCGCCTAATGACGGACCTTGCTTGGTGATACAAGACCAGGTACTTGAGATTTTCATGAAATACGCACAAACCAGTCTATTTATGCCTGAGAGCGGTGGCATCTTGGCTACGTTAGGGAGCCGCATCTTGAAGTTTTGGGAGCGTCTGAACCGACTCGTTGGGATAAACGCTTGAGAAGCTTCTTTGACCGTAGCTCTAAAGGCCATCAAGAGCTAGCGCAACGTAGTTGGGCTAATAGTGGAGGTCTAGTCAGATATCTTGGTGAGTGGCATACGCATCCGGAGGACTATCCAACACCATCATATGTAGATAGGTCCGGATGGGTTAAATTGGCCACAAAGCGTGAGGACGGCCGGCCGGTGCTAGCTATCATTGTTGGAAGAAAAGCACTGTACGTCGAGCTTGTAGACCGCGAAGGTAGAGGCGTTGTTATGCACGAGGAGCGAGAATAGCAAAGGGGCGTGCTTGAGCACACATACTTGTCATTCTAACGATATGGAAGATATTGCGTGAACATTAATCCCTTAGATTCAAATCTCGCCAGAAATGCAGTGCATCTCCATATTCGTCATTAAGCGGCAATGTTTGATTAGATGAAACCGCCGGTCAATATTTTCTTTAAACACAGGCACTAATTCACCCTCAATCGAGCCCTCATCAACTGCGAGTACATGTAATGACTTGGGCACTCGGCCTAACGCTTTTTCGAAATTACTAAAGAGCTTGTGAACCACCTCTGCATTTGAATTCGCAATAGATTCTACACGCTGTCTTACCTCGAAGTGTAGCCGAGCCATGCTAGATAGGTAATTCCGAACTAGCACTTTAAGATCAAGCTGTTCTTCGCCTCTATCGCTGAGCTCAGTTCTGGTCTTTGCCCTGTTTTTTTTGTTGTCAATTAGGTCTTTAGTAGAAATTAGCGCCGTCGCACGATTGCGACACAATATCTTCTTTTCCTCTTCTGTTTCCCATTGGCCAGTGTGCTGCACCCACCGAATAGGAAAATCGCTGTGTTGGACATGGTTACGAATGGCAGTGATTACTCGGTATTCAAAAGAACCGTCGAACTCACGATTAGTAGCTTTTTCGAACTCAGCTGATTCTGCACAATTGGAGCCGAAAATGTCATTTAGGTGTCCTGGCACTTGATCCAGATACGCCTTTGTCGAAGATAGCAGATTTAGCAATCTGCCGTTAACCATCTGGATATCGGTGACATACTCATCCCACTCTTTTCGACCGAAGAGCAACTCATCCAGCGCTAAATCGTGCAAAGATCGCTCGAGTTCTGCGTAGTTACCCAGAATTAAATAATATTTTTCTTCCAAAGCTAACAGCCTCTGATTGATCACGTAAGCACGACAGGCTTCTTCGAATTGAGCGCTGCTCAATTCGAGTTCATTTGACTCAAATCTTGATTTAAGTAAATATTTCATATTTATGATAATTCTCTGTTGATCTTACACTGAACAGAAGCATTCGAAGAATACCTGTCCTTAGAAATTTACATTTGGCCGCTCTGTCCAAATCTCGATTTTTCCTGCTTCACTCGCTACCCAAACAGCCCATGGAGGAACCAGCGTGGCTCTGGGTTCTCGCTGGTGCCTGTGATCCTTTCCTGATAAACCCAGTACAACGCATGTTCCTCACCTTCCGCGACCCAGTAATCCCTGGCAGCCGTGCCTCGCCACCATCCGGCTTCGACACGCTCCGGACCGCACACCATCCGTAGCGGCGAGCCGTAAAAAGGCCTGTGGTTTCGCATGAGAAGGGGAATCGGCTTGATCAGTAGCCAAGTTGGGCGGAGGATGCTGCTCAGGTTCGGCGGCAACTGGCCGGCAACGGCCGCCTCTCGTACATTC
>Ga0209023_10000518_pt1 | contig 58092 bp, 49 predicted proteins | sample LakOneMetagenome_FD_187468 | JGI IMG/M metagenome (GOLD analysis project Ga0209023, IMG submission 187468) | Freshwater and sediment microbial communities from Lake Erie, Canada (SPAdes) (version 2) | ecosystem: Environmental > Aquatic > Freshwater > Lentic | place: Lake Erie, Canada...
CACCAATTTTTTTGGAAAAGGGGTGGCCTTCCTGCTGCTGCCTTATTTCACCAACGTACTTTCTAAAAGCGATATCGGGCTGATAAGCCTGTTCAGCAGTGCCATCATTTTTTTAATGCCCTTTATTTCCATGGGTGTTTTACAAAGTACCAGCACCGATTATTTCAAACTCGGCAAAAAAGATTTCAAAGATTTTTTTACCACGGGCCTTTTGTTGCCTGTGGGAGTTTTTCTTTTATCGCTTGCCGTGTTTTACCTGCTCCGGGATGTATTTACAACGAAATATAATTTTCCCCTGTCGTTCATCTGGCTGATACCGGTGGTTACATTTCTCTCTTTTATCAGCCAGCACGTCATCAACCTCATACGCAATGAAGAGAACCCGAATCTTTTTATGAAAGCGGTGCTGGGCAGGTTATTTCTTGAGATAGGGCTGGCCATTGCTTTAATAAGCGGGTTAAAAATGGCCTGGGAAGGAAGGATCACCGGCATCCTGATCTCTTATACAGTGTTTGCGGTGTATGCTTTTTACTTTTTTATCAGCCGGGACTATTTGTTTGGCGGGATAAAGAAAAAGGTCATTAAAGAGGAGCTTATCTTCAGCGTGCCCATCGTCATCATGCAGTTCAGTGTGTTCTGCATGAACTATTCCGATGGTTTTTTTCTTTCCCGGTTCACCCATGATCATAATGCCGAAGTGGGCGTTTATTCCATTGCCTGCATATTCGGGTCCATCATCATTACGTTGTGTTCAGCATTGCTCCAATACATACTTCCCCGCATATATAAAATGTTGTCGGAACCGAAAATTGACTACAATGCCATCCGGAAACTTTTCTGGACATACATGGGCATTATGACCGGCGGGTTGTTGTTGCTGCTGATCTTTGTGCCGCTTGCTTACCGCTTCATGCTGAATAAAGCATACAGTCCCGGCCTGAGTTATTACTGGCTCATCTGCATTGGCTATTACTTCTGGACGATCGCTTACCTGTTTTTTTCTTTTTTATTGTATTATCGCCATAAGCGTAAAATAATCTGGCTGTCTGCAGCGTTTGCGTGTATCAGTTTAACCAGCAACTATTTTTTTATAAAGAACATGAGTTCCATGGGTGCAGCCATCTCTGTTTTTTGCAGTTATTTTATTGTTTTAATGATAACTTTATTTTTTACCCGTAAGCAAATGGGTTTTATTTTTAAAAGAACACAACCCTAAATCAATTTCCTGATGAAAGAATTTTTATACAAACTGCTTAACCTGGCTACTTTAGGAAGAGGAATGAAACGCACCATCAACGGGCGTGATGTAAGGCTGCCAACCCGGTTCTACCGTTTCTTCCCCGACAATTACGAAAGAGATAATTTTCAGTTCTTCTTTTCCTCCTGCAAAAACGGCGATACGGTACTGGATTTCGGGGCTCACATAGGCTTATTTGCCGCCATGGCATCCAAAGCGGTTGGCCCATCCGGCAAGGTCTATGCTTTTGAACCTTCGCCATCAACCAACCAGTTGCTTCAAAAAACAGTGGAGATAAATAATGCATCGGGTATAGTTAAAACTTTTCAGAAAGCCGTGGGCGGCGCTGTTGGTAAAACAACCTTCTTTGTTTCTGACGGGCAGGCCGATAATGCCAACAGCCTGGTGAATTATAAAGAAGACAGGCCTTTTCACGGAATTGAAATTGATGTAACCACCATTGATGCCTTTGTAAATGAACAGCAGTTATCTAAAATTGATTTTATAAAGATAGATGTGGAAGGTGCCGAATACGACGCCATGAAAGGAGCGGTTGAAACATTTAAAAGATTTAAACCCAAATCCATCCTGGCCATTCACCCGGAGCCGGTAAAAGCAAAGGGCGACAGCCTGGAAGCTATTTATGATCTTGTGAAGGAACTTAATTATACAGCTTTATACCAGGATAAACCAATGAGCAAAGAAGACTTCTGTTCGCAAACGGATCTCATCGATCTTCACCTTATACCGGCTTAGGCAACAGGATGAGCAATAAAAAAACCATACTGCACATCATCGACCATATGGGCCGTGGCGGTGCGGAAGTAATGCTGGTAAAGGTCCTGAAGGAATTGAAGGAATATCATAACATAGTGGTCACACTCAATCCGCAAAACCACTTCGGCAATGAGTTTACCTGCGATGAATATCATTGCCTGAACATGGGTTCTTTTGCAAAATTTCCGTTGGCAATAATGCGGCTGCGCAAATTTATCCGGCAACATAAGGTTGACCTGGTTCACTCTCACCTGTTCACGGCTACCCTGGTGGCAAGGTTTGCCACGCCAGGGCAAATTCCGCTGATCACAACAATTCATACCAATGTTTCTGCTTCCGCTGAATATAAGAAAGGATATTTGCGGCTGCTCGAAAAAATGAGTTACCGTAAACATAAGAGTACCATTATAGGAGTTTCTTCCGGCGTGATGCAACAGTATTTCAGTTTCTTCAATCATAAGCCGTACAAAGAGCAGTTGCTGTACACCTTTGTCGATATAAAGGAAACAGAAGGTCTGCCGGTGGGAGTGAAAGAGAATAAAGCCTTGTTCAGGCTGGTCTCCATCGGTGCCTTGCGCTATCCTAAAAACCAGCAATACCTTATCCGGGCTTTTACACAGTTAAAACAGGAAAATTTTGAGTTGGACATTTACGGAACCGGGCCATTGCAGAAAGAACTGGAACAACTGCGGAATGAATCAGGCGCAAGGGTTATATTGAAAGGGGAAGTAAAAAATGCCGGCAGGTTATTACCGCAATACGACCTGTACGTAATGCCTTCGGAATTTGAAGGGTTTTCCCTGAGTATATTGGAAGCCATGGCCATGCATGTGCCCATGCTGGTAAGTGATATTCCTTCCTTCCGGGAACAATGCGCCGATACAGCTGTATTTTTTGATCTGAAAGACCCGAATGATTTCATAAACAAATTAAAAATGCTGGCTGCGGATGAGGCACTGCGGAAAACCCTGGCTGCTGCGGCAAAGCAACGGGTACTTGATCACTTCACCCTGGAGCACCACATGAAGGGCCTGCGTAAAATCTATTCCGATACATTAAACGATAACTGAGCAGTGAACGGAAAAAATATATTATTTATCTCTTACGATGGCATGACCGATCCGCTTGGTCAGAGCCAGGTAATTCCTTACCTGGAAGGCCTTACGAAGCAGGGATACCGCTTCACTATTTTAAGCTGCGATAAGCCGCAGAAATACCAGGCCCACAAAGCCGAGGTTGAAAAACTGCTGGAAAACCTGCCGATCGACTGGGTATCGCTGCCTTATCATAAGAATCCGCCGGTGCTGTCATCTGTGTATGATTTTTATAAAATGAAACAAAAAGCGGTTGAGCTGCATGCCAGCCGCAAGATCGATATGGTGCATACCCGCCCCGGGGTACCCCAGTTGGTTGCTTTGTACCTTAAAAAGCAACTGGGCATCAAATACCTGAATGATATCCGCGGCTTTTGGGCCGACGAACGGGTTGATGGCGGGATGTGGAACCTGAAGAATCCGTTGTATAAAATGGTTTATGATTTTTTCAGAAGAAAGGAAGATGAGAGTGTGACCATTGCGGACTATAATACCTGCCTTACATATAAAGGGAAAGAAGAAATACTGAAATGGAAAACGGTACCACAGCCGGTAAAGGTAGATGTGGTTCCCTGCAGTGTTGACCTGCAATTATTTGATCCGGCAAATATTGACATTGCATTCAGGGATCAATTCAAAAAAGAATCCGGCATCAGCGACGGAGATTTTATTGTGAGCTATCTCGGTTCCATCGGGGGCTGGTACCTCACCAAGGAAATGCTTAAGTTTTGCGGAATGCTGCTGCAAAAAAAACCGGAAGCAAAATTTTTATTCATCTCAAACAACAAACACGAAGATATTATTGAGACAGCAAAAAGATTTAATGTTCCGGGCGACAAAATAATTGTAAAATTTGCAGGGCGAAAACAGGTGCCCACGTTGTTGTCGCTGAGTAACTATTCGCTGTTTTTCATAAAGCCGTGTTTTTCAAAATTGTCTTCATCGCCTACCAAACACGGCGAGATAATGGCAATGGGAATTCCGGTTATAACCAATAGCGGCGTGGGCGATGTGAAAGAGATCGTTGAAAAATATGAAGCAGGCTTTGTATTGGATGGATTTAGTGAGGCAGAGATGATTAAAGCCATCAACCGGGTCATTGATCCCGCCACAAAGTTCAACGGTAATAAGATAAGAGAAGGAGCAGCCGAGTTTTACAGTCTTGATAAAACGGTGCAGACATATACACAGGTTTATAAAAAAATTTTAGGATAACGTTCATACCCAATTTATAGTCGATGAAAAAAAAGTATTTAATAATCGGGGCAGGCTTTTCAGGCACCGTGCTGGCCGATCAGTTGGTTCAACATTCAGATTGCAGTATTGATATCTGGGACGAGCGGGATCATATCGGCGGCAACTGCCACACAAAGCGGGATGAACAAACCGGCATCATGGTACACCAGTATGGTCCGCATATCTTCAACACAGATAAAAAAGAGATATGGGATTTTGTGAACAGCCTGGGAGAGTTCAGGCCCTATGTGCACCGTGTGAAGGCAATGAGCAACGGGAAGGTTTATTCGTTACCGGTTAACCTACATACCATCAACCAACTCTTTGGCAGATCATTTACACCGGAAGAAGCAAAGGCTTTTTTAGAAACACTGGCTGATACATCCATCGAAGACCCGAAGAATTTTGAAGAGCAGGCATTGCGTTTTATAGGGAAAGAACTTTACTATGCATTTTTTTATGGCTATACAAAAAAGCAGTGGGGTTGTGAACCAACAGAATTGCCGGCATCCATCCTCAAAAGAATTCCCGTACGGTTTAACTATGACGATAACTACCATAACAACATTTATACCGGCATTCCCGTGAATGGATACACGGCACTCATGGAAAAATTAATTGATCATGCAGAAATCACGGTAACACTGAATAAAAAATTTGATCCGGCAGCAGATGTAAGCGGATACGATCATGTTTTTTACACCGGCCCCATTGATGCCTGGTTCAGGTTTAAATATGGCCGGCTTGGGTACCGCACCGTAACATTTGAAACGCATTATGCCGATGGCGATTTCCAGGGAACCACACAAATGAATTTCTGCGATGAAAATGTACCCTATACCCGTATCACCGAACACAAGCACTTCACCAACTGGGAACAGCACGACAAGACCATTTACTTCAAAGAGTTCAGTAAAGAAACGGAGCCATCCGATATTCCTTATTATCCCAAGCGGTTAGAACAAGACAAAACATTACTTCTTCAATACCGCAATGATGCGGAGGCCCTTCATAATGTTTCTTTCCTGGGCCGGCTAGCCACCTACCGTTATATGGATATGCACCATGTCATAGGAGAGGCCCTGAACTTTTCTAAAGCCTGGCTACAGGCTGTAAAAAATGGCCAAAAACCCCCGGTTTTCCCCAATCTGGAGGCATAATCAATAAATTCCATCGATTTATGCAATAAGCGGATTCTCATTCCGTTATATTATCGTCCAATTATCTCTGATTAAAACCAAACACCAATCCTATGGAAAAGGTAATTGCTGTGGTTGTTACATACAACCGTAAAGCACTGCTTACTGAATGCATAGCTGCACTCCGAAAACAAACCCGTTCTTTAGATGCTATCCTTGTTGTAAACAACGGAAGTACAGACGACACCGAAGAATGGCTCTCAAAACAAAGCGACTTAATTTTCATCAGTCAAAAAAATGTGGGCTCCAGTGGTGGTTTCAGCACCGGTATAAACTGGGCGTATGAAAATCAATATTCGTGGATATGGTGTATGGATGATGATGGTTATCCCAAAGAAGATGCACTGGAAAAATTATTAGATGCCGATGACGGATGCCTGCGCCTGTTAAACTGCGCCGTTATTGATAAGGCCGATAAGAAATCATTTGTGTGGAAAACACAACAATACAAGAACCTTGATGAAGTAGATTGTAAGATCATACATGGCATTGGCCACCCATTCAATGGTACGTTATTGCATCGCCGCATTGTAGAAAGAGCGGGCGTTCCAAAACCCAAATACTTTTTGTGGGGCGATGAGACGGAATACTACTACCGTATTGTGAAGAGCAACGACATACCTGTTTGCACTGTAGCCGACAGCATTCATTACCATCCGGCCACTGCGTTCTCAATTAAGAATGACTGGGATTACAGCAACGGATGGAAGATGTACTATTACATACGAAACCGGTTCTTCATTCACCAGGCCAAGTTCAATAATAAGGCAGTTGCTTTATTACATTACTACTGTTTCATTGTAGCTTTTACCGGTGTGGTAATGCTTTACCAGAAAACAGACAAGCTGAAGAAACTGAGTTTCATCATGTGGCCGGTAACCGATGCCTTCAATAATAATTTTGAAGCAACGCCACCTGTTATCTTATCAAAATTAAAGACCAACGAATCATTTACACTTACCGGTTCAATAAACGGTTACCTGAAAAATACCTGGTCCGCCATATTTACACCCATTGCAACAATACGTGGCCGCAGAGCCGCAAACGCATAGGCTTAAGAGCCCCCTCTGAAATCACGCAGCCCCGCCAACAGCGGGGTTGTTTTTTATTTTACGGGCATAGTCTTGTATTAGAAAAAGAGCGATCAGGTAAAAAGGCATACAGGGGATCTTATAGCGCACAAGCGATCCGAAGTTAGGTGTGGTGGCTCCCACAAAAAGTCCAAACAGCAGGGAGAACAGCACACAGTATAAAATAACGGGGTCTTTTCTCAATGCGCTGAATGACCGGATTGGGCCTGCCTTAAACAACACATATAATGTGAAAAACATGATGAACATACTTTCAAAAGATGAAAGAAGGGTGGAAATCTTTCTCGATTCCCATATGAATGGACGGTAGAATGTGGCGATGATCGCTGCCGGCGCCATTTTTAATAAACTGGTGAGGGTTCCGTCAAACTCAATACCCAGGGAAAAATTGGAATCGCCTCCTCCGGGTGCTGCTTTATCGCGGTAGCTGCTTCGTGTTTTGCCTATTTGTTCCGTGATCCCTTCGGCGGCATAACTGCCCAGTTCTTCTTGAAAACTATTCATCACCTGCTGTCCTGCAAACACGGTTCCGGAGATAAGTACCAATCCCAATCCCAATTTCAGTAAACTGTTTCTTACGAGGTTTACGTTTTTAAGGATGAGGTACAGGAAAAAGAACGGCACATATGCGATAAGAATATAGATCTTTAATACGGCCAATAAAAAGCCAAATACGGTGAGTATTATAAGATTCTTAAGCAGGTCTTTCTTTTTATAAAAAACTTCATAAAGGGCATAGGTTATCCAGCCCATAGAACTGATGCACAGCGGGTCTTTTAAAATACCCGAACTCCAGAAAACAAACGTGGGCAGGTAAAGTATGGCAATGGCAAACTGCTTATGCAGGTGTGGGTACTGTTCGTAAAAGAACCGGTACAGCCGCCACACCCCCGAAAAAGCGATCATGGAAAAGAACAGGTTTGTAATGAGGTACTTTCCAAAACTTGCAAAAGAAATAATGGCAACAACACGGGCAACCATATAATTATTCTCGGCCCTGAAATAACCCAGGTTAAGTGAATTCTTTAATAAACTCTGATCAAAATCGGGCCCCGGAAGATAAAGCCATTTTATATTGGAGGCGTCTTTTAAAATGAGGTGAAAGATATTGGCCCCTTCGGTGTAATATAGGCCGAATGAATCTCCGGGCGATAATAAGGTATTGAATAAAGTAAAGGGTAACACAGCAAGCGCCTTGATCCAGAACCCCTGTTTGTGGTAAAATTCAAGAACCGGATCATTGTAATTTTTACGCCGGGCGCTGAACAAAAAATAAAACAGGGCTACATAAACAGGGTATAATATGAACTCGGTAAATCCCATTAACGAAAATTAATTTTAAAAGGACGGAATTTTTAATTCGGCATATAAAGATCCCATCAGCAAGTTGATTCAAATTTATCCTAAAAATCTAATTTGCCTTTCAATATTATGAAGTTATTTTTGAGTATTGCAAAAGCAACGCATCCATTATTCATTAAAACAAGCCATTGGCTGGTACATCGCAAAATAAAAAACTGGTCCGCATTACCACAGTGCCCATGGCATTGCGTTACTTACTTCCGGGCCAAATGAACTTTATGGCCCGGCACGGGTTTGACGTGCTTATGATAAGCGCCGACGGAAAAGAACTTCCCGAAGTCATCAGGCAGGAACAATGCAGGCATATCATTGTGCCGATGACAAGAAAGATAACGCCGTTCCAGGATCTGCAATGCCTGTTTCAACTGATCAGGATCTTCCGGAAGGAAAAACCTGATATTGTACATACGCATACTCCCAAGGCAGGATTGCTTGGCATGCTGGCGGCAAGGATTTGTGGAATAAAAACCCGGATACATACGGTGGCCGGCCTCCCCCTGATGGTGGAAAAAGGAGGGAAATACCAATTGCTGAAATTTATTGAAAAACTTACCTACGCTTCTGCCAGCCAGGTCTGGCCAAACAGCAACTCCTTAAAAGAATTTATCCTGCAAAAGAAACTGTGTAACCCGGCAAAGTTGCAGATCATTGGTAAGGGCTCAACCAACGGGATAAACATTAACCGCTTTAACAGGAAAATACTGGATGAAAAGATCATCAATACAGTTAAAGAACAGTTTCAGTATTCAACCCAATATAAATACCTGCTCTGTATCGGGCGGCTTGTAAAAGATAAAGGGATCATTGAACTGGTAAATGTGTTTACGCAACTGCAAAAAAATGACCCTTCACTAAAACTGCTGCTTGTGGGCGGATACGAACCATCGCTTGATCCCCTGCCTGCATCCACCTTACAGCAAATTGAAAGCAATGAAGCCATCATCCACGTCCCCTGGACAGATAATGTGGCTTACTATATGTGTCTCGCCGATTATTTCGTATTTCCCTCTCACCGGGAAGGCTTTCCCAATGTATTGCTGCAGGCGGGTGCCATGGGCCTACCCATTATCTGCAGTCATATAACGGGCAACATAGACCTTGTAATCAATAATGAAACGGGATTGATCTTTGACCGTGGCAACGAACAGCAAATGTTTAAAATGCTGCAGTATGCCATTACACATCCGCAGCACCTGCAAAGCATGGCAGCAAAACTTCAGCAATTGATAAAAGAAGATTACCGGCAGGAAAATATCTGGCAAAATATACTGGCAGCTTATAAAACCTTGGTAAATTAGACAATTAATACAGCAGCAATGATATTGATCGGGTACAGCGGACATGCTTTTGTGGTTTATGGCATTTTAAATGCTGCCGGAAAAAAAATATCGGGGTATTGTGATATGGAAGAAAAAGAATTTAATCCTTTCGGGCTGACTTATTTTGGAAAGGAAACATCGGAAACTGCGCTACAGGAATTAGGACGTTGTGAGTTTTTTATTGCCATTGGCGATAATGCAATCCGTAGTAAAATTTATGACCAGCTTATAAAAAAAGATCTGCTGCCTGTAAATGCCGTTCATTCTTCTTCGGTTGTTGATCCTTCGGCTGTTATTTCTGAACATGGGGTAATGATCGCTGCAAATGCTACCATCAACCCGCTGGCGAAAATTGGTGTGGGAGCTATTTGTAATACCGGTTGCATCATTGAACATGAATGTATGGTGGGAGATTTTGCCCATATTGGTCCGGGTGCTGTGCTATGCGGCAACGTAAAGATCGGAAGCCAGACCTTTGTGGGTGCCAATGCCGTCATCAGGCAGGGCATCAGCATTGGAAAAAATGCAATGATCGGCGCCGGTGCAGTGGTGGTTAAGGATGTACCGGATAATATGACCGTTGTTGGTGTACCGGCAAGATAAATAAGATACCGGATTCCAGATACCGGATGGCATGCTCTTAATAATGTCAATCTATATCCTGTATCTGGAATCCTGCATCCCGTATCCTGCATCCTGTATCCTGTACCCAAACCCCCTATCTTTGCAACGCAAAAAATCTGAAATTATGAAAGTATTAGTTACAGGAGGCGCTGGTTATATCGGCTCCGTATTGGTTCGTCAGTTGTTGAACAAGGGTTACCAGGTAAGGGCGATCGATTCTTTAAAGTTTGGTGGCGATGCATTGTATGACGTGATGCTGCATCCCAACTTTGAATTTATGAAAGGAGATATCCGCAATGCGGCTGATGTTGACAAAGCGTTGGAGGGCATTGATGCTGTGGCACACCTGGCAGCCATTGTAGGAGACCCGGCCTGTAAAAAATTCAGCGAAGAAGCCAATGAAACCAATTGGGATGGTGCTGTTCTGTTATTTAATAAGGCAGAAGCAGCCGGCGTAAAACGTTTTGTATTTTCAAGCACCTGCAGCAATTATGGTAAAATGGCCGACCCGGATTCTTTTGTGGTAGAGACATCTGAACTGAATCCTGTTTCTTTATATGCCGAGCTAAAAGTAAAGTTTGAAAAATATCTACTGGAAGATAAAAAAGACAGCCCGATGTGCAGCACGGCTTTACGCTTCAGCACGGTGTATGGTTTTTCGCCCAGGATACGGTTTGACTTAACCGTGAATGAATTTACCCGCAATGCGGCGGTACATGGTGAGCAGGAAATATGGGGACAACAGTTCTGGCGGCCTTATTGCCATGTGGATGACCTGGCAAGAGCGGTGGTACTGGTGCTGGAAAGCCCGGAAGAAAAAGTAAGGGCCAATGTTTTTAACGTAGGCACTACCGAAGAGAACTATAATAAAGGCATGGTGATAAAAGAAGTTTGCAAAGTGGTACCCGGTGTAAAAGTGATCTATGTCGACAGCAGCGAAGACCCGAGAGACTACCGGGTGAACTTTGATAAGATAAAAAATGAACTGGGCTTCACCATCACCAAAAAGGTACCGGATGGCGTGAAGGAAATTTATACCTTATTAAAAACAGGGATCGTTACCGATTCGTTTGCCCAGAAGTTCCGGAATATCTAAAATTTTTTCAAAAGAAAATAAGGCCTCATAATTTTTAACAGGAGTGGTTGAAAAACCACTCCTGATTATTTTATCTACTTTTGAAATATAATAGTGCAATCAATTTGAAAAAGATACTGATCATAGACGATGAGGAAAAACTCCGTAACCTGCTAAGCCGCATCATTAAACTGGAAGGCTTTGCTGTTGCAGAAGCAGGTACTTTAAAAGCCGGCACTAAATTGCTTGACAAAGAACCTTTTGATATTGTATTGTGCGATGTAAAACTTCCCGATGGCAATGGGGTAGATTTTGTAAAAGAAATAAAACCTAAGTATCCTTTCATTGAAATTATTTTACTTACCGCTTACGGCAATATTGCCGATGGCGTGCAGGCGATGCGGAACGGCGCCTTTGATTATATCACCAAAGGCGATGATAACGATAAAATTATTCCCTTGCTCAACAGGGCAATTGAAAAAGTGCAACTGCAAAAACGTGTTGAACAACTGGAGCTGCAGGTTGGAAAGCGTTATACGTTCAATAATATCCTGGGCGAATCTGACTCTATAAAAGAAGCCGTTTCTAATGCAAAGAAAGTAGCACTAACCGATGCAGCTGTTTTGTTACTTGGTGAAACGGGTACCGGGAAAGAAGTCTTTGCACAGGCTATTCACCAGGCCAGCAACAGGAAGAATGAAAATTTCGTAGCACTCAACTGCAGCACATTCAGTAAAGAAATCCTGGAAAGCGAACTGTTTGGCCACAGGCAGGGAGCTTTTACCGGGGCAGTTAAAGACCAGAAAGGATTGATTGAAGAAGCTAATGGAGGAACTTTATTTTTGGACGAGATCGGTGAAATGCCGTTAGAACTGCAGGCGAAATTATTACGGGTACTGGAAACCAATGAATATATAAAACTGGGAGATACCAAACCCATCCGCTCCGACTTCAGGCTGATTGCCGCTACCAATAAAGACCTTGAAAAAGAGAGTAAGGAAAATCACTTTCGTGCCGACCTTTATTATCGATTAAATGTATTCCAGATCAAATTACCTGCGTTGAGGGAAAGGAGTAAAGATATAAGGGACCTTGCAACATATTTTATTGAGCAATATTCTGCCAAAATAGATAAGCCCGCTTTAAAAATGGATGCTGGGTTTTTGAAAAAACTAGAGCAATACCGGTGGCCAGGGAATATAAGAGAACTGAAAAATATTATTGAACGAAGTGTTATCCTTGCCGGGAACGAAAATTTAACCTCATCACTACTGCCTTTTGACATACAAATAGAAGCTAACACATCGGCAGATACCCTGTCTGCCTTCTCCATGGCCAGCATGGAAAAACTGCAGATTTTGAAAGTACTGAATTACACAAAAGGCAACAAAGCCGAAGCTGCCCGGTTACTGGAAATTGGAATTACCACGCTTTACCGGAAACTGGAAGAGTACAATATTTCCTAAACAACTTATCAAAATGATAACCAACCCTTCCAAAACGGAAGGGTTTTTTATTTACCACTTCTCCCGGATTTTTTCTAAGCCATTCATTTTAAATCAATTGATTGGGCATTTGTATTTACGGAGCAGATATTGGTAAGTAGAGCCGGAAATGAGTAATAGAAAATCAAATACCAGGGATAAGATATTAATATTATTTGCCTGGCTGCTTGCAGTATCTATGCTCTTCATTGTTTACTGGAAAATTAAAATATTAATAAACCGCTAAAAATGGAAACATCGACGAAAATAATGCTCTTAACGGCTATATATGGCCTGCCTTTATGCCTTGCAATTGTTTACAGAATAAAGGAAAATCTAAAGATGAAACGAAGCAGAATTGGCAGAAAATGAATGCCGATAGGGCTTAAGTTTCCTCATTGCTTTGTGATTGCAATCATGCTTTTGACTGATGAAAGTACAGTGAATTTGCAGTTTAATTAAACAAAACTTCGGAGTAAGAAATAGTAAGACTACAAAAATCTAATAAAAAACTAAAACATGCTCAACACCATTCTCCTCATCCTGGCAATGCTTATCTGCTTTGTCTTATTTTTTAAAACGATTGATTTCTTCGAAAAAATGTAACCACCATGATAATAACACTTTTCATAATCTCGATCCTGGTTTTTATATACCTCTTGTATGTACTGATAAAACCTGAGAAATTTTAACCTTTAAAGCTCACAGCAATGAACACAGAATTAACCGGTGTGATAGTGACTTTCCTGCTGACAGTATTGTTGGCTTACCCATTAGGTAAATACATTGCAAAGGTATTTGCAGGAGAAAAAACACTTACAGACTTCATGAACCCCCTTGAACGGCTGATTTACCGGTTTACCGGTATTGATCCCAATAAAGGGATGAACTGGAAAGAATTTTTAAAAGCCATGTTAGCGATTAACATGCTATGGCTTTTTTATGCTTTTTTCATGTTGTTATACCAGGCACACCTTCCATTAAACCCGGATGGTAACCCTAATATGACACCAGACCTGAGCTTTAATACAGCCATCAGTTTTTTGGTGAATTGTAACCTGCAGCACTATTCAGGCGAAAGCGGATTGACATACCTGACACAATTATTTGTAATTACATTTTTACAATTTGTGAGTGCAGCTACAGGCATTGCAGGTGCAGTAGCGCTGTTTAATGGCTTAAAGCATAAAACAACTGATAACCTCGGTAACTTCTGGAGCATTTTTACAAAATCAATCACCAGGATATTATTACCGTTGTGTATCATCGTAGCTGTGCTCATGGCTTTCAACGGCTCACCAGCAAGCTTTGATGGAAAGGATAGCATTGTAACCTTACAGGGAGATACAGTAGGTGTATCCCGAGGCCCTGCCGCAGGTATGATCGCCATCAAACATTTGGGAACAAATGGCGGTGGCTGGTTTGGCGCCAACTCTGCACACCCGCTTGAAAATCCAAATTACTTTACAAGTATGCTGGAGCTAATTGCACAGGTCTTGATTCCAATGGCTATGCTTTTTGCATTAGGCTTCTATATAAAAAGAAAAAAACTAGCCTATGTAATTTTTGGTATCATGACGGTGGGTATGCTCTTCCTCGTCATCCCAACCATGCATTGGGAAATGCAGGGCAGTCCTGCCATTGCAAAGATGGGTATTATGCAGGCTACAGGTGCGATGGAAGGTAAGGAAGTACGCTTTGGCCCGGCAGCATCCGGTTACTGGAGCATTGTTACCACCATCATTTCTACAGGCTCTGTTAACAGCATGCACGACAGTTCAATGCCATTATCAGGTATGATGCAGATGTTGGGCATGCTAATCAATGCATTCTATGGCGGTTGTGGTGTAGGTATACTCAACTATTTCATCTACATCATCATTGCCGTGTTTATTGGCGGGCTGATGGTAGGTCGAACCCCCGAATTTTTGGGGCATAAAGTGGAAGCACGGGAAGTGAAGATAGCCGCATTGGTGACTTTGTTATCAGCATTTTTGATCAAGGGCGGAACAGCATTGGCAGCATATTATTTCGTAAAACATGGTAATGCAGATTGGGCGGTGCAACCAGCCAACTGGTTAAACAACCCTGGCAATCACGGCTTCTCCGAAATGTTTTATGAATTCACTTCTTCCAATGCCAATAACGGAAGCGGTTTTGAAGGCCTGGGTGATAATAATATTTTCTGGAATGTAACTACGGGCTTTGTATTGTTGCTGGGCAGGTTCCTTCCCATCATCGGGCCAATAGCCATTATAGGTTTACTGGCAAAGAAAAAATACATACCGGAAACAGCAGGTACATTAAAGGTTGATTCACTCACTTTCGGAATGTTGACTTTTGCCATCATCATTATCATCACTGCATTGTCTTATTTCCCGCCGCTGGTATTGGGGCCCATTGCAGAGTTTTTAGGAATGTAAAAAAGATCAGCAGAAAAAAATACTAACATGTCAAAACAAAATAAAAAAAGCAGCAAATTGTTTGAAAGCGCCCTGGTTTCAACAGCTTTAAAACAATCTTTTGTAAAACTTAACCCACGGGTGATGTTGAAGAACCCGGTCATGTTTACTGTGTACATTGGAACCATCATTATGATGGGTGTATGCATCTGGATCGCCACAGGCGAAGCCTCACAGGGCTCTCTTGTATATAATATTACTATAACAGCCATCTTATTAATAACCCTGCTGTTTGCCAATTTTGCCGAAGCCATTGCCGAGGCAAGAGGTAAGGCACAGGCTGATAGCTTGCGTAAAACAAGAGAAGACACACCCGCCAAAAAAGTTTCTATTATTGGTGAGATGTATGTGAACGAAGTAAATATTGTTCCTTCTTCTCAACTCAGAAAAGGTGATCTGTTTCTTTGCGAAGCAGGCGATACCATACCCATGGATGGAGAGATTGTGGAGGGTATTGCAACCATTGACGAATCGGCCATTACCGGCGAAAGTGCACCCGTGATAAGAGAAAGCGGCGGTGATAAATCATCTGTAACCGGTGGTACAAAAGTATTGAGCGATAAAATTAAAGTTCGTGTTACTACCGAACCTGGTGAAAGTTTTTTAGATAAAATGATCGCCCTGGTTGAAGGAGCATCACGCCAAAAAACACCCAACGAAATTGCGTTGACCATTTTGCTGGCAAGTTTCACCATCATCTTTTTAATTGTAGTGGTAACACTAAAACCATTTGCAGATTATGCAAATACGCCTATAACCATTGCAGCTTTTGTTTCTTTATATGTGTGCCTGATACCTACAACCATCGGTGGTTTATTGAGTGCCATTGGTATTGCTGGTATGGATAGAGCCTTAAGAGCAAACGTAATAACCAAAAGCGGTAAGGCTGTGGAAACAGCAGGTGATTTGGATACTTTGTTATTGGATAAAACCGGAACAATCACCATCGGAAACCGCAAAGCCACCAACTTTTACCCAGCCAATGGTGTTGATGCAGCAACATTTACCGAAGCCTGTGCTTTATCATCTTTGGCAGATCAAACGCCCGAAGGAAAATCAATTATTGAACTGGCTAAGTTAGATGCGAACGGTTTTAATACAAACGGCGCAAAGTTCATTGAGTTTACAGCCGAAACCAGGAGCAGTGGAATTGATATGCCAAACGGAATAAAAATACGCAAGGGTGCTTTTGATTCTATCCGTAATATGGTCACAAAAGCCGGCAATAGTTTTCCAGCCGAAACAGAAGAAGATGTAAGAAAGATTTCATCAAACGGAGGAACACCATTGGTGGTTTGCCAGAACAATATTGCGTTGGGTGTAATAGAACTGCAGGATATCATCAAGCCAGGCATACAGGAGCGTTTTGAACGCCTGCGTAAAATGGGTGTAAAGACCGTGATGGTTACCGGTGATAATCCGCTTACCGCAAAATTCATTGCAGAAAAAGCCGGTGTGGATGATTTTATTGCCGAAGCAAAGCCTGAAGATAAAATGAATTACATCAAACAGGAACAACAAGGTGGTAAACTGGTTGCCATGATGGGCGATGGTACCAATGATGCACCGGCACTGGCACAGGCCGATGTGGGCGTGGCTATGAACAGTGGTACAGCCGCTGCAAAAGAAGCAGGTAATATGGTTGACCTTGATAATGATCCTACCAAGCTGATCGAGATCGTGGAGATAGGCAAACAGTTATTGATGACAAGAGGAACGCTCACTACTTTCTCCATTGCCAATGATGTGGCAAAATATTTTGCCATTGTTCCGGCATTGTTCATTGGTTCAATTCCGGCATTGCAGGCTTTAAATATCATGCATTTGCATAGTCCTGAAAGCGCTATTCTTTCTGCAGTAATTTTTAATGCCATCATCATACCGATGTTGATACCATTGGCTTTAAAAGGCGTTGCCTACAAGCCCATTGGTGCCAGTGCATTGCTCAGGAGAAACCTGTTGATCTATGGCCTGGGCGGTGTTATTGTTCCGTTCATAGGCATTAAACTTATTGACCTGGTAGTAGCATTGTTTGTATAAAAATTTAAAAATCAGAATCATGAAAAAATATGTTTGGCCATCTTTAAAACTTACACTCGTCTTTATAGTTATATGCTCGGTGCTTTACCCGCTGTTTATTGCAGCAGTAGCAAAACTGGCACCCGGCGGCGGTAAAGGCGAAACGGTGGAAGTAAATGGTAAAGTGGTTGGCTATGCCAACATAGGCCAGAAGTTTACCGAAGATAAATATTTCTGGAGCCGCCCTTCAGCAGTTGATTATAATGCAGCAGGTTCTGCGGGTTCCAACAAAGGGCCATCAAACCCCGATTATTTAAAACAGGTGCAGGATAGGATTGACAGTTTTTTAGTCCACAATCCCGGCGTTAAAAAAGAAGAGATACCTGCGGAGTTGGTAACCGCCTCCGGCAGTGGACTGGACCCGGATTTATCACCTGCAGGTGCTAAAGTGCAGGTAAAGCGTATTGCTGCAATACGTAAACTGGATGAAGCAACCCTCATCAGCCTGATAGATAAACAAACTGAAAAGCCATTGCTGGGTTTTATGGGCCCGGCTAAAGTGAATGTATTGAAATTAAATATTGAATTAGATAAATTAAAATAACAACAGAAAACAAACTACAATGAAAAAGATTTTATTGGGCACCATACTTTTTGCGGGCTCAAATTTATTTGCCCAGGATTCGGCAAAAACAGAAACTCCAAAACCAAACCCTTTTAGCTTCAGCGGCTATGTAGAAGCATATTATCAATACGATTTTAATAAGCCCGCAGATAATAACAGGCCGGGATTTATTTACAGTCATAACCGCCATAACGAATTTAACCTGAACCTGGGCTTTTTAAAAGGCAGTTACAATACAGAAAGGGTAAGAGCAAATCTTGCTATTGCAGCAGGCACTTACATGAACGCAAATTATGCAGCAGAAACAGGGGTGTTAAAAAATATTTATGAAGCCAATGCCGGCTTAAAAATATCAAAAAAGAAAAACCTCTGGATTGATGCCGGTATTTTCTCATCTCACATTGGTTTCGAAAGTGCAGTATCAAAAGATTGCTGGACGCTTACAAGAAGTATGCTGGCAGATAATTCCCCGTATTTTGAGAGCGGTGCTAAACTTACTTATACCAGTGATAATAATAAATGGGTCATAAGCGGCCTGCTGCTGAATGGGTGGCAGCGCATTAAAAGAGTGGATGCTAACTCCTTGATGAGCTATGGTACACAGTTGCAATACAAACCGAATTCAAATATCACTTTAAATTACAGCACATTTATCGGTACCGATAAGCCAGATAGTGCCCGCCTGTGGCGCTACTTCCATAACCTGTATGGTATGTTTAATGTTACGCCTAAGTTTGGCATTACAGCCGGTTTTGATATCGGCTCCGAACAAAAAACAAAAGGCAGCAGCGATTTTAATACCTGGTATTCTCCGGTATTGATCTTGAAATATGCGGTAACACCCAAATGGACTGTTGCTGCAAGAGGCGAATACTATGATGATAAGCATGGCGTAATTATCGCCAGCGGCACGCCAAATGGGTTTAAAACAGCAGGTTATTCTGTTAATGTAGATTATGCACCAATACCCAATGCGGTTATCAGGTTAGAGCTAAGATCGCTTAATAGCAGGGATGATGTTTTTACAAAGGGTAGTGGTGTAGCAACAAATAACAATACGTTTATTACTGCATCCATTGCAGTAAGTTTTTAATTATGACGCAACAGAAAGAAAATGCAGAACAGTTTTTAATTTTTATCCGAAAAAGCCGGGAAGTAAAATATAGGACTTACTGTGGCATAGTTGCCAGTGCTGATGTAATGCCAAATGATCATGTACGTTCGTCAGAAAACCGTTTGATAGTTGCAGTAAACTTTAGGTTATAAAAGAAATAAAAAGAGGGTATAACAGCCCTCTTTTATTATTTTGTTCTTAAAAAATATTATGCTGAATGTTTTTTACCATACCGAAAAGGAAATTAACAAAGCTGAAGGCGAAGCCTGCATTCAGTTGATAGCTAAAGAACAAATGTTCTGGGTTGATCTGCAATTTCCCACAGATGAAGAGATGAAAAAAGTAGAATCTTTTTTCGGGATAGACTTTAGTAAGTTAAAGGCAGAGAATGAACTAGAAAGCAATACAAAGTTTTATGAATCGGAAGACCTGATCTTTATCAGCGCCAATTTCATCTTTTTAAAAGAGAATCACTTTGAAAGTACACCGGTTTTTATTTACCTGCAGCATAATGTACTTATAACAGAACGAAATGCAGAGCTTGCCTCATTTGCAGAAACCATAAAAAAAGTGGCGAGGAACCGAAAAGCATTCAAAACCGGCAGCGATGTGCTGGAGGGAATTCTTGAAACAAAATTTGATGTGGATGCAGATTTTATTGAAACGATCGCAAAGAACATCGCCGCCGTAAGCAGGAGCCTGTCGTTAAAAGCCACGGTTGACAAAGAAGAAGTACTGTTAAAGATCAGTGAATACCAGGAAGCAACTACCTTATCCCGGGAAAGCTTTATTGACAAACAGCGGGTTGCTTCTGCACTTTTAAAAAGCAATGTTTTTGAAAACAAAGACCGGCTTAAGATACTCATAAAAGATATCAATGCCATGCTGGAATATTGCTCTTTCATATTTGTGCGACTTGAATATTTACAAAATACCATTTTGGGCCTGATAAATATTGAGCAGAATAAAGCGATAAAAATATTCACCATTGTGGCGGTAATTTTTATGCCACCCACTTTAATTGCCAGCATTCATGGAATGAATTTTAAGTACATGCCGGAATTGAACTTACGCTATGGTTATTTGTTGGCCCTGTTTTTTATAATAAGTTCATCTCTTTTAACCTTGTATATCTTTAAACGAAAGAAATGGCTTTAACTGGAATATCCCAATATGAAAATAGCCTTTATCAAAATGGAAGGCTTTGGGGGGCAGCCTGAATAGATGGTCTGGTTGCAGGGTTTTGTAATATGCTGTAAAAGAGTTGTTTAAGCCGGCTTTCTTTGTTCTTGTAACTACTGGAACGGGGTTGGATATAAGTTGATCCTAAAACGTATAAAGATGATCACACAATATGAAGTTCCTTATTTTTTGAGGAAAGTATTCCCGGAACTGGAATTGGATATGTATACTTCAAAACCGTCACTTGCAATGTATATAGCTATGAATTATTTTTCTGACTATACAAAGCATGCTTTGGAAGACCACAATTTTAACCAGGCAAAAAAATGCTTTACCCTGGCAGAAAACCTTTACCTGAACGGCGACAGGATGGTGCGCCTTCTTATTGAAAACAGTTTTATTTATACCATTACTTCTGTTATGTCTCATAGCAGGAATGATATGTTCATGGTGAAATCTATCATGCCGGACACCCTGTATAAAGTTTACAGGAAACAGGCTGGATAAGTGTGGCTGGTAATTAAGTAAGAATAACAATTGTATGTTTCAAAACACACTGGTTTGCATATTGATATTTGTTGTTTCCCTGCTGCTGGCATGGCCGTTGGGTGTGTACATGAATAAAGTATATAAGGGCCGAAGCAACCTGCTGGATTTTTTAAAACCGCCGGAGAATTTCATTTTTAAAATATGCGGTGTAAATCCATCAGCAGAAATGAACTGGAAGCAATACCTTATTGCCATGTTTGTTATAAATGCTGTTTGGTTTTTGTTTGGCTTTGTGATTTTGCTTTTGCAGGGCCAGCTATTTTTAAATCCTGCGGGCAATCCATCCATGGAATGGAGCCTGGCTTTTAATTCAACTGTTAGTTTTTTAACCAGCACCAACCTGCAGCATTACTCCGGAGAAAGTGGAGTCACTTATTTATCGCAGATAACTGTGTTCATGTTCCTGCAGTTTGTAAGTGCAGCTACCAGTCTTTGTGTTGGCGTGGCGGTTGTAAGAGGATTGGTAGCTAAAACACGAACAAGCCTGGGAAATTTCTACAGCGATTTTGTGATTTCGGTCACAAGAATATTATTGCCTTTATGTATTATAGTCGCAATACTTTTTATTTGCAGCAATGTACCAATGACTTTTAACGGTCCGCAACAAATTGGAACCCTCCAGGGCAACAGCAGTACCGTGGCTACAGGCCCGGTGGCCGCATTTTTACCCATCAAAGAACTGGGTTCAAACGGTGGCGGTTTTTTTGGCGCAAACGATGCACATCCTTTTGAGAACCCGGGTTTCTTCTCTTATATCCTGCACAGTGTTATTGTGTTTTTATTGCCGATGGCATTTATCTTCTTTATTGGCAATTATCTGAAAGCAAAAAGGTTTGCAAGGATGATATTTGCGGTAATGACTTTGGGATTTCTTTTAATTGTTATTCCAATCGTTCACCAGGAACTAAATGGAAATTCCGCGATAACCCAAATGGGCGTTGGCAACAGCAATATGGAAGGAAAGGAAGTAAGGTTTGGTTCATTTTATTCGGCATTTTATGCAGGGGAAAATAGCGTTATTCCTGCCGGTACCGTTGTTGGTTTTCATGATAGCTTTATGCCTCTGTCAGGTATTTTCATGCTGGCAGGAATGAATATTGATGCTTTTTTTGGCGGCCTGGGTACGGGCTGGATCAATATGTTCATTTTCTTAATGGTGGCACTGTTTATTGGCAGCCTGATGATCGGGCGAACGCCGGAGATATTCGGAAAAAAGATCGGTATCAAAGAAATGCAGATAGTGGTTTGTGTAACATTATCACAAAGCCTGGTGCCTATGATCCTGGCAGGCATTGCATGCTTTACTTATATAAGTTATGCCGGAGGGAATGACAGCCTGAATTGGCTCAGCAATATGGGGCCGCATGGTTTTACCAGCATGTTGTATGAATACATTTCTTCCAGTGCAGGAAACGGATCGGGCTTTGAAGCATTGGGTGATAATACGGTTTTCTGGAACCTTACAACTTCCATTGCTATGCTGACGGGCAGGTTTGTGCCGATCGTTGGGGCTGTGTGGATCGCAGGATTGCTGATCGAAAAAACTTATGTACCCAGGAGCATGGGAACTATAAAAATGGAAAGCAGTACATTGGGGATATTTCTGTTGGTTGTCATCCTGGTGCTGAATGTGCTTTCATTATTCCCTGCTTTTATGTTGGGGCCGGTATCTGATCATTTTTTATTGAAATAATATGATTTAATTATGCCTGAACAGGAAAAAAATGCAGAACAGTTTTTAAACCTTATCCGCAAAAGCAGGCGGGGAAAGTTTAAGATTTATATTGGTATGAGCGCCGGTGTGGGAAAAACTTTCCGGATGCTGCAGGAAGCACAAACCCTGTTGCGCAATGGCATTGATGTTAAGATCGGGTATATTGAAACGCATGGCCGGAAAGAAACGCATGCATTGATGGAAGGGCTGCCTGTTATCCCCAGAAGAAAATTGTTTTATAAAGGGAAAGAGCTGGACGAGTTTGACGTACAGGCTGTGCTGAACCTCCATCCCGAAGTGGTGATTGTGGATGAACTGGCACATACGAATATTGAAGGAAGCAAGAATGAAAAACGCTGGCAGGATGTGATGGATATTTTAGATGCTGGCATCAATGTTATCAGTGCGGTTAATATCCAGCACATCGAAAGTTTATACCAGGATGTAAAGGAAATAACGGGCATTGATGTTACCGAACGTATCCCGGATAGCGTACTGAAGCAGGCAGATGAAGTGGTGAACATTGACCTTACGGCTGACGAACTGGTAACGAGATTAAGAGAAGGCAAGATCTACACAGCCGATAAAATTGAAAGGGCCCTTCAGAATTTTTTCCAGAGCGAAAAGATATTACAGTTAAGGGAGCTGGCATTAAAGGAAGTGGCATCGCAGGTGGAACGGAAAATTGAAACAGAACTGCCCCGCAGCGCTCACCTTAAAGCAGAAAAGTTTCTCGCCTGTATCAGCAGCAACCATGAAATAGCAAAAAAAGTGATCCGTAAAACTGCCAGGCTGGCTTCTTATTATAACAGTAAATGGTATCTGTTGTATGTACAAACGCCTAAGGAAGAAGGCGACAAGATCGGCCTGGCAGCGCAGCGGCACCTGATCAACAATTTTAAACTGGCCACCGAACTGGGTGCGGAGATAATCAGGATAAAAAGCAGCAATATTGCAAAAGGCATTTTTGAGGCCACCACGCAAAAAGAGATCACCACCATCTGCATTGGTAAACCGCACCTGAACCTGTTTAATGTGATCATGAATACGGCCGTGTTCAACCAGTTGCTGAATAAACTCTCAGCGGCAGATATTGATATAGTAATTTTATCGTGACATGAAACTGAAAACTAAATTATCGCTTGGCTTATCCTTCCTTTTTATCGTAATACTTGTATTCGGTATACTGGGTATCTTTTATATCAACCGGCTCAGTAATGATGCGGCCAAAGTGCTTAAGAACAACCATGAATCGCTGGTATATTGTAACAGCATGCTTAAAGCATTAGAAGAAATTCCGGCAAAACCGGGTGCAGTAAAAGTTTTTGAAGAAAGTTTAAAAAAACAGGAGGCAAATATTACAGAACCAGGTGAACTGGAAGCAACAAAGGAATTACGAACTAATTTTTCAGAATTGCTTGCAGCGCCCCGGGATTCTTCCAACTACCCGCAAATAAGGCAGGGATTGCAGATCATTAATGATCTTAATCAAAATGCGATACTCAGTAAGAACAGGGTGGTGCAAAACACGGCTGCCGACGCAAAGCTATGGCTTACGGTCATTTTCTCTGTTCTTTTTCTCATAACCATCACCTTTATTTATAATTTCCCAGCTATTATTTCCAGCCCGATTACGAAACTGACAGAAGGAATAAGAGAAATTGCAGATAAAAATTACAAGAAACGTATTTACCTGGAACAGAGCGATGAATTTGGTGAACTCGCTAATGCATTCAACAGCATGGCCGAAAAACTGGACGAATACGAACGCAGTAACCTGGCCCAGCTGCGTTTTGAAAAAAGCCGCATTGAAACCATTATCAACCAGATGAAAGACGGCATCATCGGGTTTGACGGGAAAAGAAGAATACTTTTTTTAAATGCAGTAGCAGAAAAATTGCTGGGTGTTAAGGAGGTAGATGTGTTGGGCAAATACTCGGCCGACCTGGCAGTGAACAATGACCTCATGCGGACATTGTTGCAGGAGAATGAGAAAAAGGAACTGAAAATATATGCTGATAAAAAGGAAAGTTACTTTAATAAGGATGTTTTAAACGTGACAAATAATAACGAGGTGATCGGGCAGGTGATCGTATTACGGAATATCACCCTCTTTCATGAACTGAATGAAGCAAAAACAAATTTCATTGCTACAGTATCACACGAACTGAAAACACCCATTTCTTCCATAAAAATGAGTGCGCAACTGCTTAGCGATAATCGGGTCGGCAACCTGAATGATGAACAAACAGAGCTTATCAAAAGTATCTCAGATGACTCCGAGCGTCTGTTAAAGATCACAAGTGAGTTATTAAATATGAGCCAGGTGGAAACCGGGAATATTCAGTTAAAATTACAGCCTGTAAAGGCCAGCGATATAATACAGCAGGCGGTAGAAGCAGTTCAGTTTAAAGCCCAGCAAAAAAAGATCACTGTAAAAACATCCGCTGCTGAAAAGCTCCCCCTGGTATATGCCGATATTGAGAAAACCTCCTGGGTATTGATAAATTTTCTTACAAATGCCATTAAGTACTCGCCTGAATCTTCCACCATTGAATTAGGAGTTAATCAGGTGGGTAATAAGATTGAGTTCATTGTGCAGGACCGGGGAAGGGGTATCGATGAAAAATACCTGCCTAAAATATTTGACCGCTATTTTAAAGTGCCGGGTACATTGGAACGGGAAGGAACAGGGCTTGGACTGGCCATTTCAAAGGAGTTCATTGAAGCACAGGGGGGTAGCATTATGGTAAACAGCGAGGTAGGAATGGGGAGCCGCTTTTCCTTTCTTTTGAATACTTCGGTTTAAAATGAAAGTTGCACATGGGCATTGAATATTGAGCATCTCTTGCATTGAATGATCAATATTCAACGTTCAATGTTTAACAGTCCTTCCTACCATAAGAACCCCTGCCTTTAGGTCAGAGCCATTTTTTTTAATAGGTTTGCACGGCAATACTAAACCCGGTTCTTGATCCGTTTATCAAAAAACCAAAATCTATGCTTTTATTGAGTGGCCCAAACATGGCCGGCAACGAATGGAAATATGTTAAGGATTGTTTGGATACCGGCTGGGTGAGCAGCGTGGGCGCTTATGTTGACCAGTTTGAGAAAATGAGCGCTGAGTTTGCCGGCACCAAATACGCCGTTGCCACCAGCAGCGGAACCACCGCTTTACATATTTGCCTGATCATGATGGGTGTTAATGAAAAAGATTATGTCATTACCCCCAACATAACTTTCATCGCCACCTGCAATTCCATTAAGTATACCGGCGCCGATCCTATTCTAATTGATACCGATCCCGGCTCCTGGCAAATGGACCTTGACCTGCTGGAGAAATTTTTAACCGAAGAAACAGAACAGCGAAACGGTGTTTGTCATTATAAAAAAGACGGCCGCCGGATTCCCATCATCATGCCCGTGCATGTGTTAGGTAATATGTGTGATATGGACAGGCTATTGGCATTGGCCAAACAGCATAACTTAACGGTGATTGAAGACAGTACCGAAGCACTGGGTTCTTATTATAAAGGGAAACATGCCGGCAGTTTTGGATTGATGGGAACCTTCAGCTACAACGGAAATAAAATAATTACTACCGGCGGTGGCGGTATGATCGTTACCAATGATGAAGTACTGGCAAAAAAAGCCAAGCACTTGACCACGCAGGCCAAGAGTGATCCGTTTGAATATGTGCATGATGAAATCGGATATAACTATCGCCTGGTCAATGTGGCTGCAGCCATGGGCGTGGCACAGATGGAATTATTACCGGGCTTTATAAAACGCAAACAGGAAATAATGGCGTTTTATAAAAAAGAACTGGCGGGTGTTGGCGATATAAAATTCCAGCAGGTTAGTGCCGATGTTAATCCCAATTGCTGGTTACCAACCATCATGACGGAGAAACAAAAAGACGTTTTAAAAATATTGAACGATAACAAAATGCAGAGCCGCCCGTTCTGGGTGCCAATGAACCAGTTGCGGATGTTCAAGGATAATATCTTTTATAACAAAGACAACCGTTCCGGTTTTGTGTATCAACGTTGTTTAAGTATTCCCTGCTCAACAAATATCACCGACGAACAGTTAAAGGCTGTTAGTGAAAAAATAAAAGAAGTGTTTTAAACCGGATACAAGATGCCGGATACGGGATTCAAGATCTTGGATCCCGTATCTTGGATCAGAAACCAGTAATAAGAATATGTACAGATTCATCAAAAGAGTAGTTGATATTATTATTGCTGCCATCGCTCTCATCCTCCTTTCCCCCATTCTCATTCCATCGATCATGATCTTATTGGTTACCGGCGAACGGGAGGTTTTTTATTTTCAAAAAAGAGTTGGGTATAAAAACAGGCCTTTCAATATCTGGAAATTTGCCACCATGATGAAGAACAGCCCGAATATCGGAACCGGGGAGATCACGCTGCGCAACGATCCACGGGTAACTCCCTTTGGAAAAATTTTGCGGATGACCAAAGTGAATGAACTGCCGCAGATATTCAACGTTTTTAACGGCGATATGAGTATTGTTGGCCCCCGGCCATTAATGGAAGTGAGTTATAAATTATACCCGGAAGAAATTCAAAAAGTGATCTATAACTGCAAACCGGGCATGACGGGCATTGGCTCCCTCATCTTTCGTGATGAAGAAAAAATAGTTTCTGAAGCGGCAGATCCCAAGGCAATGTATGCAGCCATTTATCCTTACAAAGGGGCATTGGAACTCTGGTATCAAAAGCATGCTTCGCTTTACACTGATTTCATGATCATATTCCTCACTGCATGGTCAATCATTTTTCCAAAAAATGAACTGGTGCATAAGCTGTTTAAAGACCTGCCCGTCCGCCCTTTTTAAATTGATCTGTTAGCTTTGTAAAACATTTTTTGGGATTTGCTTAAACAATCCCGGCTGGCATTTGTATTATATGCATTAAATCAGAAAAATGCACTCATTCACCATCAAAGACCTGGAGAATTTATCGGGTATTAAAGCTCATACCATCCGTATCTGGGAGCAGCGCTATTCTTTTTTAAAGCCAAGTCGTACAGACACAAATATCCGTTTCTACAGTAACGAAGAATTAAAAAAACTTTTGAATGTTGCCTTACTCAATAAATATGGTTTCAAGATTTCTCACATCGACCGGATGAATGAAGGGGAGATAAAAGAGCGGATACTTTCTTTGAACCAGTTAGAGGCACAACAGGAAAGGATTGTGAATACACTTATCCAGAATATGGTGGACCTGGATATGGAAAGTTTTGAAAGTACCCTCAATAATTTCATCTCCATCAGGGGGATTGAAAAGACCATCCTGCAGATCATCTTCCCCTACCTGGAGAAAATAGGCATACTGTGGATGACCAACCACATAAATCCGGCACAGGAGCATCTTGTTAGTAATATCATACGGCAGAAATTAATTTCCGGAACGGAGGATATTAACAACCGGGTAAAGATCAATAAGTCAGTATTGCTTTTTTTGCCCGAAGGCGAGTATCATGAACTGGGACTTTTGTTTATGAATTACCTGCTCAAAAACAGGGGAGTGAATACCATTTACCTTGGCTGCAGTATTCCTGCTAATGATGTTGAGTATGTGGTAAAACTAAAAAAGCCCGACTATCTTTATACGCATTTAACTACCGTAGGCCCCAAATTCAATTTTGATAAATTCATCACAAACGTAAATAAGAAGTTCATAGATACGCCCATGATCGTATCAGGCCAGTTAACGCATACCTACGAAAAGAAGATCCATCCCCCCGTCCATTTCAAGAAATCCTATTCCGAAGTAATGGAGTTTGTGTACGGACTTTGATCCAGGGCAGGCTCTATTTCCTTGCTGATAAATCGTTGATAAGCAGCTTGTTTATCTTTTAACAAAAAAAATTAAACAAAAATATTCATTTTCAAACTTTTTTTGTTTAATTTTATGGTTGATAAGTTAAACATAAAGCTATGTCGACAATAGAATTTAACCAGGTGCTGATACATAATTCCGATTACTTAAAGCCATTTGCGATGACCCTCACCCGGGATTCGGAATCTGCTAAAGACCTGGTGCAGGAAACATTATACCGGGCGCTTGCCAACAAGGAGAAGTACCTGGACGGTACCAATATCAAAGCCTGGCTTTATACCATCATGCGCAACATTTTTATTAACAATTACAGGCGCAGTGCTAAGCAAAACACCATTTTTGATAATACTCCAAACGATTTTCTGCTGGATTATAACCAGTTTACCACAGCGAATGCTGCCGAAACAAATCTTTCTGTAAAACACATTTATGAGGCCATTCACCAGTTACCCGAAATCTTTAAAACACCTTTTCAGTTATATTTTGAAGGTTATAAATACCACGAGATAGCCCTTGTTTTAAAAGAGCCACTGGGTACTATTAAAAGCAGGATTCATTTTGCCCGTAAATTATTAAAACAGCAACTGGAGCGGTTCTGACATAATGGTCAGACGGGACGTAAGACCATTATGTGATAATACCCACCAGTACTGCTTACTATTAAAACCAATAGCCTTATTTTCGCACTTTGAAACGAGTAGTAATTATAGGAAGTGGCTTTGCAGGCTTATCAGCCGCAGCCTTTATGGCCAAAGCCGGTTGGGATGTGACCGTACTTGAAAAACAAAGTACTCCAGGTGGCAGGGCCAGGCAATTAAAGGCCGATGGATTTACGTTTGATATGGGCCCAAGCTGGTATTGGATGCCGGATGTGTTTGAGCGGTATTTCGGATGCTTTGGAAAAAAGGTCTCCGACTATTACGAACTGGAAAGGCTAGACCCTTCGTACCGTGTTTACTGGCAGGATGGCCAATCAGATATACCGGCTGATTACGGGGAATTAAAAAAATTATTTGAAAGTATTGAACCCGGCAGCGCACAAAAACTGGATGCCTTCCTGCAAGAAGCGGTTTATAAATATGAAGTTGGTATCAACAAACTGGTTTATAAACCCGGTCAGTCGCTTACCGAGTTTTTAGACTGGGATACGATAAAAGGAATTTTTAAACTGGATGTGTTTACTTCTATGGACAAACACATTGGCAAATATTTCAAACACCCGAAGCTGAGGCAGTTGATGGAGTTCCCGGTTTTGTTTTTAGGTGCATTGCCAAAAGATACGCCTGCTTTATACAGCCTGATGAATTATGCTGATATAAAACTAGGTACCTGGTATCCCAAAAAAGGAATGTATGCCGTAGTGGAAGGGATGCATAAACTGGCTGAAGAACTGGGTGTGAAGTTTGTATTTGACTGCAATGTTACTGCAATAAATGTGGAAGCGGGTAAGGCAGATAAAGTACAGGCAGCGGGAGGAAGGAGTTACGATGCGGATGTTGTGATTGGCGGAGCAGATTATCATTTTATAGAAAGCAAACTGTTGCCGGAAAACTACCGCAGGTACAGTGAACAATACTGGGAAAAAAGATTAATGGCACCAAGCTGCCTCTTGTATTATGTGGGGTTGAATAGGAAAGTGGCGGGAGTTCCTCATCATTCATTGTTCTTTGATGCAGGTTTTGATGTACATGGTAAGGAGATATACACCACAAAGCAATGGCCTACCGATCCGTTGTTTTACCTGTCGGTTTCTTCTGTAACGGATGAAACGGTTGCTCCTGCCGGCTGCGAAAACCTGGTATTCCTGATACCGGTTGCTGCAGGGTTGAATGCGGATACGGAAGAATTGCGGGAAGATTATTTTCAACGGATATTGGCCCGGTTTGAAAAAAAGAGCGGACAGGAAATAAGAAATAATATTATGTATAAAAAAAGCTATTCAATAACCGACTTTGTAACTGACTACAACTCGTTCAAAGGGAATGCGTATGGATTAGCTAATACGCTTATGCAGACGGCAATTTTCAGGCCTTCGTGCAGAAGTATTAAAATAAAAAACTTATTTTACACCGGTCAATTAACCGTTCCGGGGCCCGGCGTGCCCCCAAGCCTGATAAGTGGCGAGGTGGTTGCCAATGAAGTGGTAAAACATTTTGGCTAAAAGATTGGTGAAAGAGAAACAAATTAAGAACAAAAACAAGTAAACGGAAATGATAAAGCTTTTCCACGACGTAAGTCAACAATGCAGTAAGGCCGTAACGGAGAAGTACAGCACTTCTTTCAGCAGTGCTATTAAACTATTGCACCCCGATTTGCGTACTCCCATCTACAATATTTATGGATTTGTGCGCTTTGCCGATGAAATTGTAGATACTTTTCATCAATACAAGAAAGAAGAATTGCTCACCGAGTTCAGGAAAGATACCTATGCGGCCATTGAAAGGGGCATAAGCCTGAACCCCATCCTGCACAGTTTCCAGATCACCGTTCGGGAATATAATATCAGTTACGACCTGATAGAAGCATTCTTTAACAGCATGGAGATGGACCTGAGCAAAACGGTTTACAACAGCAATGGGTACAAAGAATACATTTATGGCAGTGCCGAAGTGGTAGGACTTATGTGCCTGTATGTGTTTTGCGAAGGCGATAAGAATATGTACAATGATCTTAAACCTTCGGCACAGGCTTTGGGAGCAGCTTTTCAAAAAGTGAATTTTTTACGGGATGTGAAAGCAGATTATGAACAACTGAACCGGTCTTATTTTCCCGAGGTTGATTTCAAGAATTTTACATCCGGCATGAAGAGGCAGATAGAAGAAGATATTAACCGGGATTTTGAAAATGCATACGAAGGTATTTTGAACCTTCCTTCTAAAGCAAGGTTTGGGGTGTATGTGGCCTACAAATATTATTTATCGCTTTTCAAAAAGATAAAACGTACCACACCTGCAAGTATCATGGAACAAAGGATCCGCATACCAAATTATGGCAAAGCTTATATAGTAGCCAAGGCAGGACTGAGAAGCCAGTTGAATTTATATTAATCTAACCGAACTATGTATGTTATTCTGGTAGATGAGCACGACGTGCCTGTTGGTGTCATGGGAAAAATGGAAGTTCATCAAAAAGCCCTGTTGCACAGGGCTTTCAGCATTTTTATTTTTAACGACCGTGGTGAAATGCTCCTGCATAAACGGGCCGATAAAAAATACCACAGCGGCGGATTATGGACAAATGCCTGTTGCAGTCATCCCCGCCCCGGAGAAGATACCATGGAAGCGGCTGAAAAAAGGCTGCGGGAAGAAATGGGAATTGCAACGCCGCTGAAAAAGGCTTTTGCATTTATTTACAAAGCCGGTTTTGATAATGGCCTCACGGAGTACGAATTTGATCACGTGTTTGTGGGTAATTATAACGGGGAGATCATTCCTGACCGGGAAGAAGTAAGTGATTACTGTTTTAAAACAATGGAGGAGGTCAGGTCCTCCATAGAATCCCATCCGCAGAAATATACCGAATGGTTCAAAATTGCTTTTCCAAAAATGGAAACGTATCTTGAAACGGGCTCTTTCAATTAATTCATTTGTTCAGATACGTGCTAAACAAGTTTACCAAACATGATATTGCCACAGCCATTGCTGTTTTCTTTCATGCCATTGGTTTGATCGGGTTGCTGTTTTTTGATAAGGGATTTTTCATCAGGGCCACCCCGTTCAACCTGCTGCTGTCATTTGCACTATTGATCTGGACACAGGAAGAAAAAAACAAGCAGTTCCTTTTTTTTCTGTTTATCTGTTTTGCGACCGGGTTTTTCGTAGAAGTGATCGGTGTAAACACCGGAATACTCTTTGGTAATTATACCTATGGGGATGTGCTGGGATTTAAAGTGCAACATGTACCCCTGCTCATCGGGGTCAACTGGTTCATTATTATTTATTGCTGCGGCATCAGCATTCATACCCTGCTGATGAAACTGATCAGCCGCATGGCTGCCGATACGGGAAAGCCGCCCTATTCATTAAAAGCTCTTTCTGTAATAGTGGATGGCGCCACCATGGCTGTGTTCTTCGATTGGCTGATGGAACCCGTGGCCATCCGACTGGGTTACTGGTCCTGGGCCGGGCCCATACCTTTTTTTAATTACCTGTGCTGGCTTGCAGTAAGCGGGCTGTTACTGGCCATATTTCACTTCATAAAATTCGACAAGCAAAACAAATTCGCTGTAAATTTGTTACTGATTCAACTTATGTTCTTCCTGGTATTACGGACCTTTTTGAATTAAAATTTTAACCTGCAGATGCTTAACTGGCTTTTTTATATAGCAATTACATTAGCAACCTTTGTTTTAATGGAGGGACTTACCTGGTGTATTCACCGGTATATCATGCACGGATTTTTATGGGTACTGCACGAAGATCATCATAAAAAAAGGCCCGGTATTTTTGAAAAAAACGATGCCTTCTTTCTCATTTTCGCAATACCAAGCTGGCTGTTCATTATGTTGGGTGTTATGTACCAGGCATGGTGGTCAATTGCAATCGGCACGGGGCTTACCTTATACGGGATCGCTTACTTCCTGGTACACGACGTCATTATTCACCAGCGGCTTAAATGGTTTACCAGGAGCAATAACAGTTATGTACGCACCATTCGATGGGCACACAAAATGCACCACAAACATACAGACAAGCACAATGGTGAAAGCTTTGGCTTTTTATGGGTTGCAAAAAAATACTGGGATAAGGTAAGAGATGATAAAAAACGAAATGCCAAACAGGCGGAAGTTTCAGAAACCATTTCCCTTTAATTATCTTCACAGAAATAATTACTAAGCCTCTTAGGCCTGGCTTGATACATTGAATGCTCACTACACATATTTTCTTATACTTGCTGCTTCTTTTGCAGGACCATTGCTGTTGAGTTTTGATAAGAAAGTGATGTTTTATAAGAACTGGAAATATCTTCTTCCCGCCATGTTCTTCCCGGCTGTGCTGTATATCGCCTGGGATGTATATTTTACTTCAAAAGGCGTGTGGAGTTTTAATGAAGCGTATATCACCGGTATTAAACTGATCAACCTGCCGCTGGAGGAAGTGCTTTTCTTCCTGGTAGTTCCCTACTGCTGTGTTTTTATTTATGCCTGCATCCGTTCCTACTTTCCCGGCCTGAAAAACAAAAGGCAGGCAGATATTTTTTTTATTGCCCTGGGGGTTGCGTTATTGATAACCGGGTTTATCTTCTTAAAAAAATATTATACCGGCTGGACCTTTACCCTGACAGGGTTTTTTATGCTGTGCATTTATTTCTTCCGGAGTTATTTCAGAAGTTTTGACGCCATTTCTTTCCTCGTTTCTTACGCTATCTGCCTTATCCCTTTTTTAATTGTGAACGGTTTTCTTACAGCCATCCCGGTGGTATTGTATAACGATGCCGAGAACCTGGGCATACGGATCTATACCATTCCATTTGAAGATACCTTTTACGGCATGCTGCTGGTGCTGATGAATATTGTGTTGTATGAAAAACTGAAAACAGGTAATATCTACGAATAAACTAATTAACCAATTAACTTCTCAATACCGCTGTAATTTTCCACTGCCGGTCATCGGCAACGAATCAACAATTTTAATACGCTGGGGAGATTTAAAAGCAGATAAACGTTTTTTGCAATAGCTTAAAACATCTTCGGGGTCAACCGATGCGCCTTCATGTAATACAAGTTCGGCTTCTATGATCTGTCCCATCAACGGGTGCGGACTGCTGCTGATACGTGCCTGTTTTATTTGTGGTATCGTTTCAAGCACAGCTTCTACTTCCTCCGGAAAAACTTTTAGTCCCGATATATTGATAACAGACTTTGAACGTCCTTCAATCTTTATCAAGCCATCTTCTGTTTTGGAAGCATAATCTGCGGTTAAGAAATACCCGTTCTTTAAAACATCTTTTTGCAGCGTTGGCGGAAGTAAGTATGCATCAAACATACCCGGCCCTTTAATGCCTAAATGCCCTACCTGCCCGGTTGGTAATGGTTTGTGATCATCATCAAGTATGTCCACGGTATATCCCGGCAGGGCATAACCAACCGCTTCGGGATGTTCGGCAGACTTTACATAGTTGAGTATCGGTAAACCGATCTCGATGATCCCGTATGCCTGGCTCACATCAATATTGAACCGTTCTTTAAATGCTTTGCAAACATCGGGAGATATCGCAGCCGAGGTTGAGATCACTTTTTTCAACGAAGGCATTTGTTCCTTGCCTGAATCGTTTGATAATAATTTTATCTGCAGGGGGGAAGCATACAACAAGGTTCCTTTATCCGCATTGGTGATATCAATGATGTTCTTTGCCAAAAAATCTTTTGCAACGGCGATGGCTGTCCCGAATTTAATGTAGAGTACGATGGAAACCATGAAGTGATAGGCCATGGGTAGTACCCAGATCACGGTGTCTTTACTTCCGAGTTGTAAACCATTATTTGCCGCAACGATGCGGTCAATAACAGCCCGGTGAGAAACAATGACACCTTTTGATTTTCCGGTGGTGCCGGAAGTGAACCGGATAAATGCCGGTTGCTCAACAAACGGAGCAAAGGCAACCAATTCATGTATGTTGGTATAACCAAAACGGAAAGATCCCTGTTGCAAAGGGATGACTGTTTCAATAACGTCCAATGGCTGTATGCCGGAGCGGTCATCTAGTATGGCGTGTAGTTTCGCATCATTCAGGATATCGTCAATTTCCGGTTTTTTTAAAAGCGGCGACATGGGCATCACCGCAGCACCACAACCAACCGCTGCAAAAATGCCAATAATAAAATTCCGCCCGTTCGCAGCCATCACACCAATGCCCATCCCTTCTTTAATACCCAGGTTCAACAGGTGTTTACGCAATTCTTCTGTCTCGGTAAATAGTTGTGAAAAGCTGATCACTCCATGGTCATCGTATACGGCGGGATTGCCGGGCCATTTTTCGGCTGCTTCCTTCAGTATTTCATACACAGGCCATTGCTTCATCCTGCGAAAATACTTACAATTGCTCTTTTTGCACCTGTTTTACTGCATCGTTTTGTGAAAATCCGGAGGCAAATGCGGCGGCTAAACAACCGGCCGCATAACCGGTTTGCAGGCAGATACCCATTACCCGGGCGCTTGCAATGGCTTTCTCTGTTGCAGAAATATTTCTTCCGGCAAAAAATAAATTTGTAATGGTTGCAGATTGCAGGCATACTGCCGGTACCTGGTAAAAATCATGTTCTGGGAAATAGTACATATTTACACGGCGCTGCTGTCCCCATTCTTCAACGGGCCAGCTGGCATTGGCAATGGCGTCATCAAACTTGCGGCATTGCAACACGTCTTCTTCTGTAAGTATGTATTTGCCTACACTACGCTGCCCGGTTCTTGTACCCACTTCCGGCGCTATGTGCTGGATGGATGCGTTTTTAAAAGCAGCCACATTCTTTATAAGAAATTGAGCAAGGTTCTCCACAAAACTGTGTGCCACGGTTTTCAGTTCCTGCAAATTTCCCGGCGCATAGGTAACGGATAAAGGGATACCTATTTTCAAACTCACGCAATTATTCCTGAGTGATCCCTGCACAATATAAACCCGGTCATAAAATTCAGAAAGTATGCCCTGGTCAATAGCGGCTTTCAATGCCTTTACGATCAACAGGCCAAGCCGGCCTTCGTTATCTTCTGTAACCCCTTCCATGGTAAAGAGCTGGGCGGCGGCCTGGTAGTTATCCGTTTTTATCACCGGTAAATTGGCGGCGCTGCTGATCACACTATCCCCCGAACAATCAATAAGCGATTTAAAAAAAATGGTAAGTGGTTTTCCTTCTGCAATTACCGAAGCAGAAATGATCTCTCCGTTTTCGGTCTGCACATTTTTGAGCACTGCATTAAAATGAATGGTAATGTTATCATGACTGACCATTTCCAGGCAGATCTTTTTAAATGCTTCAATATTATAAGGCAGGTAATGAAGCCCTTCTGCATTGTGCAGCGGTTGGGTGCCCGACCTTGCCTGCAAGGTTTCTGCAAATTCTTTTGCAAAGCCATTTACTACATACTCGGAGCCGCCGGTTTTACTGAAATGATATAAACCGCAAACCGTTCCCACTTCTGCGGCCGTTGCTTTGCCGCCCAGAAAAGAATTGCGTTCAATTAGGGTAACCTTCAATCCCTTTCGGGAAGCAGCTACGGCGGCTGCAATGCCGGCCGGGCCACCGCCTAAAACCACCACGTCGGTATGTTGAACTATATCCATTAGAAATTACTTAGTACCGTTTCTTTTAGTTTTTGTTCGATAAAGGTAAGGTCGTTGTTATTAATCGTATCGGGCGAATAGGCAATATTCACACTGAGTTCATCATCGTGCTTTAAAAAAACGAAAGTCAGTCCGGGCGGGAAAGTCAGTGCCGGGATCATGTTAATATCACGGATGGGTTCGCCAAAAAGAGAATGCAGGTTATTGAAATTATCGCCGGTGGAGGTGTAGAGAAAACTTGCAAACACGCCTTTGCCTGTTTTGCTTACCAGGAAATAGTATAACCAAAGCGGAACATGCCGCATCATGTTGAGGAACATGGTATATCGCTGCGGAATACCTTCTTTTATCTGGCTCATCATCTGTGCGCTTAAATGTTTTACGGTTTGTGCCACACTGCTTAACTCCGTTTGTGGAATGCGGTAAAATAAAAAAGAAACGCAATTGGATATCAGCGGACCCGTAGCGCCTTTTAACCGTCCGTCGTATGGAACCGGGATCCAAAGATCGCCTGGTTTGTTTTTTTGTTTCCCGAGTTGATTTATTACATGCGAACAACAGGCGATGAGGTATAAAGTAGCTCCAAAACGTGAGCCTGTTTTAAATGCATTTTCGTTTATCAGTTTTGTTTCTGCCCCGCTGAATGAGATGACCTTTGTTGCGGTGATGCCCAGTTCGCTCTTCATCTTTTTCTCCGCAACGGAAAAGACCGGGGGCTTTGCCGAATGTTGTACAAAGTGTTTCACCTTATACATATTGCGGATATAGGTTACGATATTCGTTTTTTTCTCGGCCCCCGGAAAAAAACGATCAAAATCCGGCGGCTTATTTTCTGATAGCTGGTTTAAATGTTCAAAGAGGAGTGTGGTTCCTTTTGCATCCAGCAGTATATGGTTCCAGGAAATAACGAAAGCACAGGCGCCCGATGGATAATTCACCAGGTCTGCTTCAATAAAACGTTCCGACCGGGTGGTAATATCCCGGGAAAGTATCGCTGCAGGTATTTCATTCTCCATTACTGCATTGTGCTGACTGAAAATGATCTCGTTCCCTTTGTTGATATATTCCCAGCGGGGTTTTTGAAATAAGATGCCTTCACACAGGCGGATATTGCAGAGCCAGTAAACGACCGGGGAACTTTTCAGCAGGGCATCAATTTTTTCAAACGACAGCGACTTGTTGAAATAAAAAACCTTTCGCATCACATTACCACCGGCTCCGTGTTTCTGCGCATGTTTATCAAGCACCAGGTGAAAACAATCTGCCCCACTCAGGATCACATGTTCAGGCAGCAGGGCTTTATTGAAAGATTGCATGATGGTTTTGCTTTACAGGCATCAGGACATCAGCTCCTGCACGGTAGCGGCGAGGGACTGCAATGTTTTAAAATTCTCGGGCACCAGTTTATGATCGGGGATGGCCACACCGTATTTACGTTCTATAAATAAAATGATCTCCACCGTGGAAAATGAATCAATCCCGGCATTTTTAAGATCCGTATCGGCTTCTATTTTTACCGAAGCATCCAGTATATTCTTTTCAATGTATTTTTTTATATCTTCTATGATGCCTTGCTTATCCATGCTTACACAGTTCTTTTTTTACGGTTTGCAATTGACGAAACGGTCATGGTTGCTAAAAAGAAGATGACCAGTTTCACCGATTCTGAAAGTATATCTGTAACATGCCCGCCTCTTAAAAATAATTTATAAAATCCTTCCAATGACCAGTTAAGCGGCGACCAGGCACTGATATTGCGCATTACTTCGGGCATTACATAGCTGGGTACCCAGATACCGCCGAGTGCCGATAACAAAAGTATGGAAAGTGAACCCATGATGGCCGCCTGGTGTTCGGTGGTTGCCAGTGTTCCAACCATTACCCCATAGCCGGTGGCAGCAAAGGCAGTAGACAGGGTTAAAATAAAAATACCGGCGATGCTGTTTCCCAAAACCAAGGCTGGCAAACCAAGCATCGGTAAGAATAACTGCCCAACGGAAAGCATCAGTAAAAACTGGATCAAACAAACCATTACATATACAATGATCTTTCCGTTCACCAGCAGCAGGTAAGGGGTTGGCATGGTATGCAGGCGGAAAGCGCTTCCTTCATTTTTTTCTTTGAGGATACTTCCCGAAAGCGGGATGGCTATGAAGAACATAGCAAAGATGGTCCAGGCCGGAACATTGTGCTGTACGGCATTGGGAACGATCTTGTCTTCCGTTTCTGAAGCATATACTTCTTTATAGGTTATGATCTGTGATTTTTTGTACGTGTTCTTTGGAGCATTTTGTTTATCGGGGATCACTTCGGCGATCTGTTCAGAAAAAGTCTGGAACATGATCTTCGTTTTCACTTCCGAAATGAATTCACGCAGGTTGCTGGTAACCGAAATAAGGAAAGATTTTTTTGCCACCGGGTCTATCAGGATGGTGATCTCCACCGAATCCTGGGCTGCTGTTGTTTTTTTTGCTGCCGAATCCGGGCCATTCAATGTTTCACTTACTAATTGTGTTACATTTTTGCGGATGGCATCCGTTGCTCCTTTTGGTATGATGATGCCCACCAAAAATTTTCCTTCCCCTACATATTTCTGGGCAAGTTCAGCCGTTGCTTTTACGCCGTTGATGCTGTCGCTCACATTGCAGAGGTCATTGTTCCGCAGTCCCTCTTCAATCAAAATGCCGAGTGAATCGTGATCATTATTTACAAAAACAACCGGGATCCCTTTTTCATTCATGGTCTTGAAGGCGGAGTCCTGTATCAGTGTCATTACAAAGATGAGCACCATCGGCATGATGAAGAGGATAGACAGGCCTACCTTATCCCGGATGAGAAGGAGGATCTCTTTCTTAACCGTAGCCAATAATTTTGTCATCATCAGTCTCTCAGTTTTCTTTTGGTCAGGTTCAGGAATACTGTTTCAAGATTGGTTGCGCCGTTGTTGTTGCTTATCAGTTCGGCAGGTGTGCCCTGCGTAAGTATCCTGCCCTGGTCAATGATGGAAACTCTTGTACAAAAATGCTCCGCTTCCTCCATGTGGTGCGAAGTATAGATGATGGTAGTGCCTTCTGCATTGATGTTCTTCAGGTGCTCAATGATCACATTGCGGCTTTGCACATCCACGCCCACGGTGGGTTCATCTAAAAATAAGATCTTAGGACTGTGTAATACGCCGGCGATCAGGTTCACCCTGCGTTTCATACCGCCGGAGTAGGTAGATACTTTTCTTTTGGCAGCATCCACCAATCCAAGTTTCTGTAACCAGGTTTCGATCTTGTCTTTCAGGTCTTTTCCCCGCATGCCATACATGCTGCCGTAAAATTCAAGGTTTTCTCTTGCGGTCAGTGTTGGATAAAGGGCAATGTCCTGTGGCACAATACCGATGATCTTTTTTATAGAGGAGGATTCTGCATGCAGATTTTTCCCATCGATCGTCACTTTTCCGCTGGTAGGTACAAACAGTCCGCAAAGAATGGAAATGGTGGTTGTTTTGCCTGCGCCATTGGGGCCAAGCAACCCGAATATCTCATTGCGGTCTATAGAAAAAGAAATATCGTTCACCGCAGGCTCGGTGGCATTTTTAAAGATCTTGGTAAGGTTCTCTATCTCTATGATCGCCGTATTGCTCATTTTTTTGCCGCCCCCATCCCCCCTAAAGGGGAGTAAAAGACACTTGTATTTTTTTTGCGTTAAAGTGCCGCAAATTTAAACTAAATAAGCCCCTGCCACCAACAATTTATTTGATGAGATTGGTTGTGATCCTGGCCGATAAAAGGCAGAGCGGAATGCTGGGACCCGGGTGCACACTGCCTCCGCAGAAATACAGGTTTTTTATATCTTTTGAAAAATTTGCATGGCGTAAAAAAGCCGCAAACTTGTTGTTGGAACTGTTTCCGTAAATAGCACCAAAGGCACTGGATGTGCGGCTTTCAATAACCCTCGGGTCAAATACCATTTCACTTTCTATCAAAGGCCGGATATCTGTTTTTAATATACGGTTCGCTTTTTTGATCATATTCTCCCTTGCCTCGTTAATGAATGCATCCCAGTCTTGCCCCGAATTGTTGGGAACATTGATGAAGGCAAACCAGTTCTCACAGCCGGGCGGTGCATCGGTTGGGGTATGTTTGCTGGTGATGTTCACATAAACGGTGGGATCGTGGTAGATCGCTTTTTTGCGGAAGATGGTATCAAACTCTTCTTCATAATTATCGGCAAAGAAGATATTGTGCAGGCCAAGTTGTTTGAAATCATGTTTGATGCCCCAGTAAAAAATAATACCCGAACTTGACTTCGGCTGATCCAATGTCTTCGTTGGTCTTTTTACTCCCGGCATTAGTTTTCCATAACTGTTGTACACATCCATATTGCTGATCACCACATCAAACTTTTCAGAACCCTTATCTGTTCTTACCCCAACTGCTTTTTTATTCTCGATCAGTATTTCCCGTACGGGAGTGGAGTAATTGAATTGTACACCAATGTCCTTACCCAGTTTGGCTAATGAAGCGGTGATGCTTACCATGCCGCCTTCGGGATAATAGGCGCCCTTCATGATCTCCACGTGTGCGATCACATTCAATGTGGCGGGAGAAAGAAAGGGGCTTGAACCATTGTAGGTGGCATAGCGGTTGAATATTTTCACCATCCGGGGATCTTTAAAAGCTTTTTGGTTGGCCGTATTCATCGTATCGAATGCGCCTATCTTTCCAAAATTCAGAAAGCCCCTCAGCACGGCTTTGGTAAAAAAATTTTTCAGTTTGTGTAAGGAATTTTGCAGGAACACTTCTTCGGTAAGTCCGTAAATAGTTTCCGTTTTCTCCAGGTACCGGGCAATATCTTCTTTTGTATCGTTTGTTTTGGCTGCCATCTGTTCAGCAAATTTTTCTTTGCCGTGGTATGCATCCAGCAGGGTACCGTCTTCAAAAAAATAGCGGTAAACAGGATCGAGTTTTATATAATTAAAATGATCACGGGGGTTTTTGCCCGACATTTCGAAAAGTTCATCCACGTAATGCGGCATGGTGAACACAGAAGGCCCCATGTCGAAACGATAACCATCTTTTGATTCGCTGGAGCATTTTCCGCCGGGGAAAGAATTCGCTTCAAATACGGTTACCTGGTATCCTTTATTGTGCATGCGTATGGCTGCTGCCAGGCCCGATACACCGGCGCCAATCACCGCACATGTCTTTTTATCCGTTGTGGTCATGGTTTTTTTAGTTGCCGCAAAATTAACGGTTTTGCGGCATCCTTTTGCCCCGGGGCAATTCAAAGATTGTTTTGAATTCAGGGTTTCAAAACTGGTTGCATTAAATCCTGGGTATTCGTTTTCGCACTAAAGTGCTACATATTTATGATTAAATTGCCCCGCCCTTTAGGGCGGGGTTAGGAAATGTAAATTTTTATAAAGGGCTTTAGCCCCATATCTTTTTATTTGAATCGGGGCAAAATTGATCTTATACCCCGGGCTAAAAGCCCGGGGCAATTCAAAGAATGTTTTGAAATTAAGTTTTCAAGAACTGGTTGCATTAAATCATTGGTATTCGTTCTCGCACTAAAGTGCGGCGTGTTCATGATCTATATTGCCCTGTCCTTTAGGGCAGGGTTAGGAATAAGATTATATTAAACGGGCTTTAGCCCATATATTTTTTTATTTGAATCGGGGCAAAATTGATGATGGTTTTAACCAGGTATGATATTGATCTGTTGTTTGCAGTTTGGGTTTTGAAAACAACGGCTTACTTTTATTGTTATAACATAAAAAGGTAAATATGGATTTTGGAAGAGTGCCCGTTGACGAACTAGATTATATTGATTTCAGTCTTGTGGCTGAACCGGTATTTAATAAAAGTATTTTAAAAGGCAGGCCTGCCAAAGATCCCAAAGTGTATATTGGCTGTGCCAAGTGGGGCAGAACGGAGTGGTTAGGAAAGATATATCCGCCCAAAACAAAGGAGAAAGATTTTCTGGATCATTATGTGCAGCACTACAACAGCATTGAACTGAATGCCACGCACTATAAAGTATATGGTGAGGCCGGCATAAAAAAATGGACGGCCAAAGCAGCGGGAAAAGATTTTAAGTTTTGCCCCAAGATGTACCAGGGCATTACTCACCGTGGCAGTTTGAAAGGAAAGAATTTTATTACCAATGAATTCTTCCGGGGTATTGTTGCCTTTGAAGAATTGCTGGGTCCCATCTTTGTGCAGGTGAGTGAGGCTTTTTCTCCCAAAAGAAAAGAGGAGTTGTTCGAATTTTTAAGGTCATTACCTGCCGATCTGCAGTTCTTTATGGAAGTGAGGCACCCGGACTGGTTTAAAAAGGAAGATATGCGGAATGAACTGTTCTCCACGTTAAAAGAACTGAATATGGGTGCTGTGATAACTGACACAAGCGGCCGGAGGGATTGTGCACACATGTATCTTACAGTTCCAAAAGTATTTATCCGGTATGTCGGGAATAGTCTGCATAAAACAGATTATACCCGGATAGATGAATGGATCAGCCGGATGAAGTACTGGTTAAAGAATGGTTTGGAGGAACTGTATTTCTTCATGCACATGCATGATGAAGCAACTTCACCTGAACTTACTGTTTACTTAGTAGATAAAATGAATAAGGAACTTGGATTGAGCCTGATAAAACCAACATTCATAACTGATCTCCCAAAGCAGAAAGGTTTATTTGATTAATGCACTTCAAATAATTCTTCCCACCGGGAAGTATAGCGTGGGCTTCTTAATTCCTGGCGCATCTTCCAGTCTCTTGTCATCCCTGATGCGGCAAATTTTAAAATATCATCCCGCTGGCTGAAGTTGATGTTATCAATTACGTCCATCAGCTTTCTTCCGCAGTTGGTTGTTTCAGGTAAGAATAAGTTGCCTTGTATGGAGGTATCAGGAACAATGCCGCTCAGCATCACGCCTGCCTTTTTATACGACTTCCCTTTTTCATATAATGTATCAACCAATGCTACGGCTGGTTTTATTAATTCATGCGTAAATGATGTGGCTGTTGGTAATGTTGTGTATTTACTGTGTGTGGCTCCCCGGTTAAAGCTTGCGGAATGGTTTTCTTCTTTTGATACCACAAATACGCTTATTACTCTTGCGGCACCCTGTTGCCTGCGTAATTTTTCTGCAGCTCTTGAAGTGTAAGTAGCCACCGCTTCTTTAATATCGTTAATATCAGTAACCGGGCTGCCAAACATTCTGGTAGTGGCAATCATTTTTTTACTCACCAGTTCGTCTTCCATCTCATTGCAGGGAATGCCTTTCAATTCTCTTATCAGTCTTGCGCCAACAACCCCACCCAATTGTGACCTGCCAAATGTTTCACTCATTTTCTGCAACTGAAAACCATCATAGATGCCCCATTGCTGCCGTAATTTTTCAGCATACTGGTAACCTACTCCCCAGATTTCACCCACCGGAGTTTTTTCCAATGCAGTTACAATTTTTCCAGGGCTATCAAGTATTACCACACATTGTGTGGCATCTTTATTTTTCTTGGCAAGGTGATTGGCAACTTTGCATAACACTTTTGTAGGTGCAACGCCAACAGATACTTTAATACCTGTCCATTGCTCTACGGTTGTTCTTATTTGCAACCCGACTTCGTACAGATCTTTTCCAGTAAAGGTCTCGAGGTTAAGGAAGCATTCATCCACTGAGTATACTTCTACATTTTTTTTTCCGAGCATCATCCGCAGTGTTTCCATTACCCGCCAGCTCAGATCGCCGTATAAATTATAGTTTGACGAAAAAGTTGCTACGCCATACTTTTGTATCAGCGGCTTTGCTTTAAAATAGGGGCCGGCCATTTCCACACCCAGTTCTTTTGCTTCGTCACTTCTGGATATGATACATCCATCGTTATTACTCAGAACCACTACAGGCCGTTTATCCAGGTGCGGCAGGAACAAACGTTCGCAGGAACAATAAAAATTATTACAATCAACGATGGCTTTCATTATTTGGTTTGGGCTAAAGCCCGGTTTTTGTTTTGTCCTTTATCTCCGGGCTGAAGCCCGGAGCAATTCATAAATTACCTCGCCTGAATTGCCTCGCTCTTTAGGGCGAGGATAAATAAAAAGTAAGCAAGAAAGGGCTTTAGCCCTTTACCAGTTCAAACCCGTACTTGATCATAAACTCATCATACTCCTGCTGAAAGGTTTTCTTCGCATGATGTGTTTCCTGGTTCTTAATGTATCCCCTTAATTTGTCAACGCCTGACTCACTTACGGATACAGCAAAGTATTCATCCTGCCATTCAAACTTATTACTGACCAGATTATTCTTATTTATCCAATAAGAGCTTTCTCCTTTCAACAATTGAACCACTTTTGAAATGGTTTGATCTGGGTTTAAGGAGATGAGGCAATGCACATGGTCAATATGTCCATTTACGAAATCTACATGGATACCTTTGGGTAAGCCGTTTTCCTTAATATGTTTAAATACCTGCTGTCGAATATTCTTTGTAAGTAGGTGTTCCCTGTTTCTGGTAGCCCATACTAAATGAATCCATATCTTATTAAATGGCATGATCTTAAAATTGTACTGAACAAATTTCCTGACTTTCCTTGTGCAGATTTCGAGATAAATCACATTAATTAGTGGTGTTTCATTCCAGCGACCTGATAGCATAGATCACCACGCCCCACAGCATAAAATCGCAGAATTCCCCCAGGTTAATTGTTTTATACCTGCTGTTCTCCGGAATTAAAAAAGATGACGTAAAGTTTTTATGATATCTTCTTACCATCAATTAACCATTCAGAACGGCCACAATTATTTTTCCGTCGACGAGTTTCAAAGAACGGTCAACGATCAATACATCGTTATCAAAAATGCCGGCGTCTTTCATCGCATCGCCCTTCATACGGAAGAAAAAAGTGGCTGGCTTATTCCGTATAAGCTGTTCATTCAGATCAATACCCCGTTCCATATAATCATCGGCAGCGGCGCCAAAGCCTGTTGCATTGGCCATTTTTATTTCCTGCTGTGTGTATTGCTTACTGCCTTTGTAAGCGGCGCCAAAAAATTGTTCCCCTTCCATAAAAATATTTTTTGTAAAACTAAATAAATTAGTACATTTATACTAATATAATTAGCTAATATTTTTTAACTACAGATTATGAAACTTACAGGAGACGCTTTGCCAGGCTACAAGGTATACGAGTACCTGCTGGTACTGCATCCGCATGAAGAATTATGGACTAAGATCATAAAAGTAAAAACAGAATTTGCGGAGAAATATAAATCAGAACATGCAAAATGGGGTAAGCCGCATATTACATTAGTAAACTTTCTCCAGCACGAAATGATGGAATCCCGACTTATCAACCGGCTAAAGGTTATTAGCATGGGTTACCCAGCGATAAAAATTGAACTGAAAGACTACGGCAGCTTTCCCAGTCATACCATATATATAAATATAACCAGCAAGGTTCCAATACAAAACCTGGTTAAACAAGTGCGAACAGAAACGCAGCGGTTGATGAAACTGAATGACGACAACAAACCTCACTTCATCCTGGAGCCACATTTAACCATTGCCCGAAAACTTCAACCCTGGCAATACGAGCAGGGCTGGCTGGAATACAGTCACAAACACTTTACTGGAAGATTCATTGCATCCGACATGCTGTTGCTGAAAAGACCTGTTGGAGAATTAAAATACGAGATCGTACAACGGTTTGCATTTGAGAATTTACCCGTGAGTACAAAGCAGGGAGATTTATTTGGCTAAGAGATCAAAAGAATAAAGAAGAAAAAAAATAGTAAGAGACCAGGGTTTAGTATCACTATAATTTATCGTGTAATTCGGGCCTGAACAATTTCATCCAGGTGGTGAGGAAATAATATTAGTGTTCATTCGTGGCAAACAAAAAAATATTTATGGATAATAAATTAAAACAAGACCATTATAAAGTAAAACCAAAAACTTCAGAAGGATCAAACCCTCCCCTTTCAGGGGGAGTTGGAGGGGGTTACAAAACCGGCCGTGGCGCACAGATCAATACCAAAAACCGGTTTTTAAAAGACGAAAAAACCAAAGAACATATTGAAGCTATTGATGACTGGGAAGAAACGAATAAGCAAACACAGTACATCGAAACCAGTTCTAAAACGATTGTGAACAAAGTAGAAAGTCCCGATGTGGGCATGAGCTACAGCATGAACCCCTACGCAGGCTGCGAACACGGCTGCATTTACTGCTATGCCCGTAATGTGCATGAATACTGGGGCTATAGTGCAGGGCTCGACTTTGAACAAAAGATATTAGTGAAAAAAAATGCGCCGCAACTGTTGCGCAAATTTCTTATGCACCCGAAATGGGACGCCACACCCATCATGCTCAGTGGCAATACGGATTGTTACCAGCCAGCCGAACAAACCTACCGGTTAACAAGGGGTTTACTGGAGGTATGCAATGAATTCAATCAGCCGGTTGGCATACTCACCAAAAATTCCTGGATACTGAAAGACAAGGATGTGTTGCAGGAGATGGGAAAAAAACAAATTGTATCTGCCATGGTATCCATCACATCTTTCAATGAAGATCTGCGGCGAACCATGGAACCACGTACCACCACGGCCAAACAAAAATTAAAAGTGATCAATGAACTCAGCAGCGCCGGCGTACGCATGGGCATCATGATGGGCCCCATGATACCCGGGTTGAATGACCATGAAATGCAACGCATCATGAAAGCGGCAGCAGACAACGGCGCTACGTTCACGGCCTACACATTCATCCGCTTAAATGGCGCCATTAAATTTTTATTCCACGATTGGCTGTATAAAAATTTCCCCGACCGGGCCGATAAAATATGGCACCTGGTAGAACAAAGCCATGACGGAAAAGTGAATGATACCCGTTGGGGCGTACGCATGCGGGGCGAAGGAAGCATGGCACAGCTGGTTGCACAACAATATAAAAAATACGGCAAGCTGTATAACATGAATGCAGAAGAATGGAGTTTAGACAGAAGTAAATTCCAGGTGCCGGGAGGGCAGGGGAAGTTGTTTTGATCTTTTATTCCCCTAAAACCATTGATTTTACTGCATTTGCAGCTACTAAAAAATAATGCCTGAAAAAATATTTTTAAAATTTCTTCCTAAAAATTTGGCAGGATCAAAAAAATAAATTCATCTTTGCATTGCAAAACAAAATTTAAAACAACAAACATGTCACGCATACAATTACATACGGAAGCGGTGAATTGTTTTAGTCCGAAAGGGGGCTATCGCAGTTCCGGGGCATGTTATGCTGTATCATAAGTTATCAAAACCAACTGATTCTAATAACAACCCCGGCTAAAAAGTTGGGGTTTTTTGTTTGCAGCACATAAATAAAATTCAAATGCAACAACTGCAACATAAACGATTTACGATGAGGAATGAGCAGCTATCATTACCCATACGCTATTCATATGCGCCGGCAGGTAAAGATTTTATTGCAACAGGTAATATGAGTGATAATAATAAAGAACGACCGTGGTTAGAACGATAGAGGCAGTATACGCTTCAACGAACAGAACCCGGTCGCACAAAACGACCGGCTTTTTTTTGCGAAAGAGAAATTATATGCATAAAGGAGGAAACAGGCCGCTCCCGTGAGATGCAACGGGAGCACCTTTTCTAAAAGCTCTTTGATGGAAGATATAGGAGTATTTCAATTGGTAGAATACTTGATCTGGAATCAAGAGGTTGTCAGTTCGAGTCTGGCCTCCTGTACAAACCTGTAATGAAAACAAATGTTGGCTTTAGCTTAGTCGGTAAAGCATCCCGTTGTGAGCGGGAAGAACAGGGTTCGAGTCCCGGAGTCAACCAATGCGGCTTGGTGTAACGGCAACATGGTCATCTTCCTTTCTTTCTGAGAGGCAAACATAAGAGGATCGTTTTCAGTTCAAATCTGGAAGCCGCACATAGATTGGTTTATAGTTCAACGGATGAGAATACTTCACTACGAATGAAGAGATGAAAGTTCGAATCTTTCTAAACCAACAGGAATTTATTGGTTCGTAACTCAACTGGTACAGAGTATCCCGCCTTTAACGGGAGAGTTCAGGGTTCGAATCCCTGCGGGCCAACAAAGGAGGATAGTTCAACGGATGAGAATACTTCACTCGAATGAAGAGATGAAAGTTCGAATCTTTCTTCATCCCCGGTATTAAAAAAGGTGCCTTGGCAGAATGGATATATGCGCCGGGGTGAAATCCCGAAGATCGTGGTTCAATTCCACGGGGCGCCACATGGGATTAAAATAAAAAGTAAAAACTAAAACAATGGAACAGTACAGGCAATGGAGAACCTTAAGCGGCCGGCAGGTCAAAACTTCGATTCATGAAGAAGTAATGGCTGTGCTTACAAAAGAAAAAAATGCTGGTAACGAACTGAAGGTCTGTATCGGCACAGACAGCCAGGTGAAGGGAAAGAAAACGGAATTTGCCACAGTAATTGTTTTTGTACGTAAGGGCAAGGGAGGATTTATGTATATACACAACGAAGAAACAAAGCAAAAGATGAGCATCAAAGAAAGAATGTTAGCAGAGGTTGCGAAGAGCATTGACGTGGCATATGGACTGTGCAACATTTTCAGCCGGTTCAGCGTGGATATGGAAGTGCATGCAGACATCAACACCAACCCTTCTTTTAAAAGCAACGATGCATTAAAAGAGGCCATGGGCTATATCCTCGGAATGGGATTCGCCTTCAAGGCTAAACCGGATGCTTTTGCCAGCTCAAGCTGTGCCAATAAAGTGGTGCAATAAAAATTTAAAAAGAATAAAATAACCAGTGATGAAAAATATTTTTAAAAAAGAAGAAAAGGTTTTTAACCAGAAGGTCTTCAATGCAAACAATGTATTCAGTTCCGATTTCCTGGATACCAAAATACTGTATATGCATTGCTTTAACAGCCTGCCTTCCGTAAACTTTATAAACTCCCTGGATGGGGAAAAGGCTTTCAATATGTTCAGGGAAAAATACCCGCATTTGATAGACCAGGTTCACCAGCACAAATGGTATAAGCGAAAGCAGCAAAAATTTCAGTTTGATAAAACCGTGGTGGTACTGCATAATAACTGCCTGGTGGAATTTGACGACGGGTACTGCGAGGTACTGCATGATGGAAAGCAGGATGGGTTTGTACTGGAGTTCACAGACTTTGTAAAGCAGTATAAGGAAAAGCAAAGACGGCAGCCGCTGGAGATAAACCTGATAGTTAGGAACGGGCGTGGGCTTGAACTGAAGGCAATGGAAATAAAAAGAACGAAGCTGGACCTGGGCCTTTTTTATGAAGATGATTTTAAGCAAACGGATGAAGTGATACGGAAAAGGCTGAACACAAAAAAGGATAAAGGCATTGTCTTGCTGCACGGGTTGCCCGGTACCGGAAAGACCACCTACCTGCGCTACCTGATCGGCAAGATAAAAAAACGGGTATTGTTCTTATCACCAACCGTAGCCGATAACCTGATGAACCCTGAGTTTGTTGAACTGCTGATCGATAACCCGAATACGGTATTGATCATTGAAGATGCAGAGAACATCATCATGGACAGGAAATTCAACAGCGGATCTTCCGTATCCAACCTGCTGAATATTTCGGATGGGTTACTGGCCGATTTTTTAAATGTACAGCTGATATGCACATTCAATAATTCGCTAACGCTGGTAGATAATGCTTTGATGCGTAAGGGAAGGCTGATAGCGAAATATGAATTTGGAAAGCTGGGTGTTGCCAAAGCACAAAAGCTGAGCGACCACCTGGGTTTCGGCAACAGCATTACACAACCCATGACCATTGCCGAAATAGCAAACCCTGGTGAAAAAGATACCGTGCAGCCACAGGTACAGGTAATAGGGTTCAGGCGGCCCGAAGTAATGATGAATTAAAATATTGCGGATGCAAAGGCATCGGCAGAAGAGTTCCGCCAACGCGGAAAAGGATATATGCCTGTTGGCAGCAAACCGGATGTGTGTTTTAAAAAAGCACCATAGTGCAGGGGTGGTAACTACCTGTATGCTGTTGCGGCAATAGCGCAATGTCCTCCACAAACTGTGTGTCATGGGTTCGATTCCCATTCCGTTTAGCTACGGATAGCTCAGCTGGTTAGAGCAACAGAAAGCAGCGTCGGTTCGAATCCGGCTCCCGGCTTACAGCCGGGATAGTTCAGTGGTAGAACACTTCATTTTTAATGAAGAGGAAAGAAGTTCAGCACTTCTCTAAAAAGCTGAGACCAAAGGCATGGTTACCTGCCTGCCGGTTGAAGAGCCAAACAGCTGTAATGCTGCAAGGCAATGAAAACAGGCGATCAGGTTGTTACCAGCAGGCCGGTACAAAGTATTGTTAAGTATGACGCTTCGGTAATACCAGGCGGTAAACAAATTGTCGCAACGTATTGCCAAACTGAAATAATAATCAATACCGTCATCAGCCTCCGTAACAAAACGATGGCAGATAACCAGCGTCTTTTTTGAAACAGAATTTATAAACCTGCTGGTTAGAACAATTCGTGTAATTCGTCTAATTGGTATAATAAGTAAAAAAATGAAAAGAATTAAAATTTACGCCTACCAGGCAGCCCTGGTTTTTAAGAACGGCGTGTACAAAAAAATGTTGCAGGAAGGTACTTACTGGCTGGGCTTTGGAGAAAATGTGATCAGGTATGATATCACCAGCCAGTTCAATGCACCGGCCGATTTGAACATTTTGTTGCGGGATGCAGCACTGGCCAACGCCCTGCATGTAATTGATGTAAGCGATAACGAGATCGTTTTGCAGTACCGTGATGGCTTGCTGAAGCAGGTATTGACTGCCGGCCGTTATGCTTTCTGGAACAATGCAGTTAACAACTACGAATTCATAAAAGCAGATATCAGCAAGATCGACATCAGCGAAAACATCAGCCGCACTGTGTTGCAGAACAAACTGGTGGCGCCTTATGTGCGTAGCTACACGGTAGAGAACTACGAAAAAGCCGTGCTGTTCATTGATGGAAAATATGCCCAGACTCTGCCGGCCGGTGTGTACTACTGGTGGAAGAACAACATCACTGTGGTGGTTGGCAAGGCCGATACCCGTATGCAGCAGATCGAGATCAATGGCCAGGAAATTCTGACCAAAGACAAAGCTGCATTGCGTATCAACGGTTATGCCCAGTACAAAGTAACTGACATTGAAAAAGCTTTGTTGCAGAACAAAGATTATGAACGTCAGTTGTATGTGGCTTTTCAGCTGGCATTGCGTGAGTACATTGGTGCGCTTGGTTTTGATGAATTGCTGGAGAAGAAAGACGGCATCGTGCCATTCATTTTGGATGCAGTAAAAGTTGCTGCCGAAGACCTGGGTGTTTCGGTAAACGGTTTCGGTATCCGTGATATCATTTTGCCGGGCGATGTGAAGGACATCATGAACAAAGTGTTGGTGGCCGAAAAGAATGCACAGGCCAACAGCATCATGCGCAGGGAAGAAACCGCCAGCACCCGTAGCCTGCTGAACACGGCCAAACTGATGGAAGACAATGCCATGCTGTGGAAACTGAAAGAGATGGAATACGTGGAGAAGATCGCCGACAAGATCGGAGAGATCACCGTAAATGGCAACGACACATTGGTTGAGCAGTTGAAGCAGATCTTTGTAGCACAGAAGTGAGATTGATTGAATTGCCCCGGGCTTAAGCCCGGGGTAACTCAATCAAAATGCAAATAGCTTTAGCCACAAATATTTTTTTTTGGGTCAAGCTTTTGTAATACTCCTTAGCATCGTGGAGTTTATCCTGGCGTAGCCGAAGTATCACTCACTTGTACTGCATACCTTTATTGGGCTTTTATCGAAGCGAAAAATTGAACCATAAAATCACAAAGACACGAAGCAGCACTAAGACGTGGTGAACCTTTGTGACTTAGTGTCTTCGTGGTTAAAAAATAAACAAATGAGCAAATTAAAATTAACAGGAAAACAGATCCGTGCCATCGGCTACGAAGAAGGGCCGGTGGTAAGCGTGGCCATGCATACCATGTGTACACACTTTAAACATCATACAGAAGAAGAGGCGCTGCAGATATTAAAAGATGTATTGGCTACGCCTGAAAATTATTTGGTAGATGAAAAATTGGATAAAATTGCCAAACAATTAATGGCTGCAAAAGCCCCTCCTTTGGAGGGGTTTGGGGAGGCTATCCCGCTGAATGAAACGGGTGTGGAGTACAACATATTTGGCGCCAAACATATTGAAGAAGGGGCCCTGCTGCAAATGAAAACGGCTGCCAAATTGCCCGTGGCGGTGGCCGGTGCTTTAATGCCCGATGCACACCAGGGTTATGGCCTGCCGATTGGTGGTGTGCTGGCAACCAGCAATGCTATCATTCCGTATGCGGTTGGTGTAGATATTGGTTGCAGAATGTGCTTAAGCATTTTTGCTATCAATCCTGATGAGTTGAAAAAAAGAGAAGCCAATTTTCAAAGAGAATTGGTGGACAGTACTTTATTTGGTGCCGGAAGAGAATTTTCTGAAAGAACCGAACATGAAGTATTGGATAGAAGTGAATTTAGTGATATAGCTTTTTTACAGCCATTGCAGCACAAGGCTTTAAAGCAGTTGGGTTCTTCCGGTAGCGGTAATCATTTTGTGGAATTTGGTAAAGTGGAGATCTCTGATGCTGCAAACCCGATGAACTTACCGGTTGGTAATTATGTTGGTTTGCTAAGTCATAGTGGTAGCCGTGGATTGGGTGCAAATATTGCAAACCACTACACACAAATTGCCATGCAAAAAACAGTATTGCCAAAAGAGGCTAAACATTTAGCTTGGTTAGATCTGGGTACAGAAGAAGGAATGGAATACTGGTTAGCGATGAACCTTGCCGGCGATTATGCAAGCGCCTGTCATCATACTATTCATTTAAAAGTTGCAAAAGCAATTGGTGAAAAGCCTTTAGCCATGGTGGAGAACCACCACAATTTTGCGTGGAAGGAAATGTACAATGGAAATGAAGTGATCGTTCACCGTAAAGGTGCAACACCAGCCGGTAAAGATGTACTTGGTATTATACCAGGTAGCATGACGGCGCCGGGCTTTATTGTAAAAGGTAAAGGAGAAGTGACTTCTTTAAATTCTGCATCTCATGGTGCCGGCAGAAAAATGAGTCGTAGCAAAGCTTTAGCCAACATTACCCACGAAGCTTTAAAAAAAGAATTGAAAGATCATGGCGTAAAATTAATTGGCGGCGGATTGGATGAAGCACCCTTTGCCTACAAGGATATTAATGAAGTAATGCAAAGCCAGGTCGTACTTGTTGATGTTCTGGGAAAATTTTACCCGGCCATTGTGCAGATGGATGGAAGCGATCCCCAAAAAACCAGAAAGCGCCACAAGGAAGTTGCAGGAGAGTGAGTGAATGCATGAACCGGAACAAATAACTTCTGTATACATAAGATGGTACAGAAGTTTTTTATGTAAATATTTTCCTTCCTGCATCCTGTAAAAAACAGTTTATGCAGAAGAGATTTCTACCCCTGCTTTTTATATTTGCATTCATTATACAAAGCAACGCACAGCAACGTTTATTTGATCAACCCGTACAATTAAAGAACTGCAACATATCCATTACTGCAAATCCATTTATTGCCACTACGGTCATTGAAATGGAATTCTATAATCCCAAAGACCAGGAAGTGGAAGCCCGCCAGGAGTTTGCGTTGAACCGGGGACAGGTGATCACCAGCCTGCAACTTGAACTAAATGGAAAATACCGCGAAGGAAGCATTGAAGAAAGATGGAAAGCAAGACAGGCCTACAGCAGCATCGTAGGCAAACGGGTAGATCCGGCTTTACTGCAGATGAACGGGCAGGATCATTACAGCCTCAACATTTACCCGGTTGCTGCAAAAAGCAGCCGCAAAATAAAATTCACCATTGTGCAAATGATGCTGGATGAGAACCAGAAACTATCTTATACACTTCCGCTGAATTTTAAAAGCCTCACAGAGAACTTTAAGCTCGATATCAAAATAAATAAGCCTGCCTCCATTCCATATATCAATAAAGGCTTGCTCGAAAGCCAGTTGTTTGATATGCGCAGTGAAGAATCTTCCTTATCCTGGCAGTCGGCAAATATCAGTTTAAATAAACCCATTTCTTTTTCCATCGCCCAGTTTATTAACCAGCCACAGTTCTGCATTAACAAAAACAATGGAAAGACCAGTTTTTTAATGCGCTTCTACCCCGATGTACCAAGCCATTATGCAAGCCATGCAAGAACAGTAAATGTTTATTGGGATGTTTCTTTATCGGGAAAAGAAAGAAATTTAATTAAGGAACTTGACTTTCTTGAAAGATATATTTCCCTTAATGAGATCAGCAAAGCCAACATCATTCTCTTTAACCAGCAGGTACAGGGCATTATCGAATTCAACAGCGCAACCGATAAGTTCACCTACATACGCAATTACCTGCTCACGTATAAATATACGGGTGCAACGGATTTAGGGAATCTTGATTTTTGTAATGTGCTTGCTGATGCAGTGCTGCTTTTTTCCGACGGGCAGAATACCCTCGGCAACAACCTGCCTAAGCTGGGAGCCGTGCAGGTGAATTTTATCACATCCACGTACTGGTATGATTATACCCGGAGCAGCAATATAATAGGAAAGACCGGCGGCTCCTTCATCAACCTGTACGATACGGCGGTAGTGCTTGCCATAAAAAAAATTGACTCCGCCGAAAATTTCCTCTACCGGTACAATGCTGCCCATATTCACATGAATGAAACATTCCCGCTTAAACTGGGCAACAGTATTTTTTTGAGCGGTACCATCGATAAGCCCGATAACCTGGAATTGCTGTACGGTAATAATACCGCACTGCTGCGCTCAGCGAATTATTTTTTACAGGACAACGAAATCTGCGATGACGATTCGTATGATAAATTACGCATGCTTAAAGCATACGACTCATTAATGTATGGATATTACGGGTATTATCACTGGCGGGATATGGTGGCATTCGGGTTACGGGAAAAAGTAGTTACCCCGCAAACATCTTACCTGGTGCTGGAACGGGTGGAAGACTATATCAGGTATAATATTGCGCCTCCTAAAGAACTGGAAGAAAAATGTGCAGAAATGAACTATGTGTACAAACCCATGTATAAGATACAGGCGCTTAAAGAATTTACCGAGCAGGAAATGCTGGAGCCGGTGGTAAACGACTATAACAAACGGATCAGCTGGTGGAGCAGGAACGAATCCCTGATCGACCTGAACAGGCGGGTTCCAGAACAAAAGAATGTGGACCTGGCTGCAACAGGCGCCGGCCAGCAAAATAATAATGCCTTTGCTTCAACGGCCGGCTTGCAAAATAATTATAAGGCCGGGCAGCAAAGTGAATTAAAAGAAGTGGTGGTTACCAGCGCATTTAGCATAAAGCGCTCGGCTAGAAGTACCACTTCTAATGCCCAGGTAGTAAGCGCCAACCAGCTTGACCCCATACGCAATACAAATTTAAATGATGCCCTGGCGGGTAAGGTTGCCGGTTTACAGGTACGCAGCCAATCTTCGGCAGCGCTGGGGCGCCAAAGCACTATCCGCCTGCGTGGCGAAAGTGGTTTTAGCAATGGGGATGGTTATTACGGCTCAAAGATCTTATACGTTGTTGACGGAACCATACTGCCCAATGCAAACGATATTAATATCGACGATATAGAAGATATTACGGTATTGCAGGGCCCCAGGGCAGCAGCGCTGTTCGGGCCCGAAGGAGCAAACGGGGCCATTGTGATGACACTGAAAAAAGGAAAGAGGCAATACACACAATATGTATGGACGGAATACAAATTAAACAGTGCCGAGGATGAAGATTACCTGCAATTGATGCAAAAAACACCCCGGCATGAACAATGGGAAATTTTTTTATCGCTGGAAAAAGAGTATAAAAATAATGCGGGCTTTTATTTTGACATGGCAGACTTCTTTTTTGAGAAAGGGAATACCGATAAAGCGCAGGAGTTAATGTACAATGCCATTGAACTTAGTCAGGGCCGCAGCAACGGGCTGTGCGGGGCAGCCTATATGTATGAAAAATGGAAATATTTTGATAAAGCCATCGCCATTTACAAAAGTATTTTGAGCCAGGATGAGAACCAGCTGATGATAAAAAGAGACCTTGCACTGGCCTATTTCCAGAATAACGAATTTGAAAAGGCGGTTAAAACCTATTATGCCCTCCTCACAACCCAGGATGATAATTACTACAGTTATTATGCACATACGCATGTAAAGGAATATTCCCTGGCAGAAATGAATGCGATCCTGCTGCAGCACAAAAATGAATTCAGCATTTCATACATCAACCCCAACCTGGTTAAAGCATTGCCGGTCGACCTGCGCATAACGATCGAAAGCAATTATGGTATCATTTATAATGCCCGCATCACCGAACCGGGTAACGAAGAATGCAGCAGTTATATACCAGCTACTAAAAGCGGGGGCCGTTTCACAGGCGGCGACTATTACTCATCCGGCACCGACCTTGGCGAGTACTCTGTAAAGAATGCCTGGTTCGGCAGCTACCGGGTAAAAGTTGATGCGTATGATCATTATTCTTACTTCCCGGGGAAGATACCAACCTTCGTCAGGGTGATAACATTCAAAAATTTCCAAAAAGAAAATATGAAAATGGAAGTTCAGCTGTTTGATTTGAGCAACCAATATGGAAGGGTGGAGCTTAACGAAGTGAAGTGGTGAACAGATCCCTTTGAAAATGAGAACTCCGGTAAAATACCGGAGTTTTTTTATGCAAGCAGGTAGTTCGTTAGTTTGAAATGCTTTTAGAAATAAAATGTCAGGCTGAGCTTGTCGAAGGCGGTAAGGAATAACAAATCCTAATGAGAGAGGCTTCGACAAGCTCAGCCTGACAGCATTTCAAACTAACTCACTACCTCTAGTTACCATCTTTAATATCTCTGGTATAATTATTCTAATTTTACCCGGATAAACAACCTGGATGCAATTAAACGTTGAAAAAATAAAAGAGCTGTTCGCTGCCCACTTTAAAACGGCGATCACAGGCATTGACAAACTTCCCCAGGCAGGCAGTGAGCGGCACTACTTTCGTATTCATACGGCAGATAAAACATTCATCGCCACCTACGGCGCTAACCTGAAAGAGAATGAAAGCTTCATTTACTTCTCCGGGCATTTTAAGAAAAAAGGACTGGCGGTGCCGGAAATATTCTGCATCAACAAGGATAAGAATATTTACATACAGGAAGACTTCGGCGACGTATCGCTGCTGAACAGGCTGGAAGAAAAGGGCTTTACAGATGAAGTGTATGATCTTTATAAAAAAAGCCTGGGCCAGCTGGCATTGCTGCAGGTAAAAGGCCACGAAGAACTGAATTATAAAAAATGCCTTACCAATACTTCTTTCGGTAAACAGGCCATACTGGCCGACCTGTTGTATTTCAAATACTATTTCCTGGACGCCCTGCGCAGGCCTTACGATAAACAAAAACTACTGGATGATTTTGAGGCGCTGAGTAATTACCTGTCGCATACCGAATATAAATACTTTATGTTCCGTGATTTTCAAAGCAGGAACATCATGATAACACCCGATGAAAGCGTTCACTTCATCGATTACCAGGGCGGCATGAAAGGAGCGCCGCAATACGATGTGGCTTCTTTATTATGGCAGGCCCGGGCAAATTTAACCGATGAATGGAAGCAGGGTTTGCTGGAACACTACATGGATGAGTTTG
>Ga0209023_10000519_pt1 | contig 58061 bp, 58 predicted proteins | sample LakOneMetagenome_FD_187468 | JGI IMG/M metagenome (GOLD analysis project Ga0209023, IMG submission 187468) | Freshwater and sediment microbial communities from Lake Erie, Canada (SPAdes) (version 2) | ecosystem: Environmental > Aquatic > Freshwater > Lentic | place: Lake Erie, Canada...
TCTGGCTGCGCTTTGCAGCACTGACGGCTTTGCGATTTTTCCGCCAATCCGGTTTTCCGGATCGGCGGCGGACGCGTTTTGCGCGCCCGCGGCTCGCCGGGCCTTTCGGGCCGGCTCGCGGTACCAACAAGACCCATGGGCCTCAATCAAGAGACAGGATAGGCCCATTTGGAACCAACCCACCTGGCTCAGCTTTTGCGCTTTGCCGGCTTTGCACGTTCGCCCCTGGCTTCGTCATCGGGTTGCACGAGATCAATGTGGCTGATGCCGAGCGCGTCAGCGAGATGGAACAGTGTCACCACGGTGGGGTTGCGCCGTCCTCGCTCGAGATCGCTGACATATTGCTGGGTGAAGCCCGAGATCTCGGCGAACTGCTCCTGGGTGAAGCCTTTCTCCCGCCTTAGCTTCCCGAAATTCCGGCCCACGAGCTTGCGCATATCCATGCGCGCAAGTTGCGTCTTTACACACTATCGGGTTTATCTCCTATAATATGTATTTGGGGCCGAGCTACCTGCGATGTCTGGAGCGCGGCGAAATGATGGCATAAACTTCGTCAGCGGACTTAACGTTATCCCCTGACGTCACCCGCCGAGCACCAGGATGCCTGTTCAAAAACCCCCGCTGGATCCCGATGTCGCCGAGATGGCGCCCTCCGCTCCGACATTGACGGCCTACGATCAGGAACATCTGGTGACCTATTTGCGGTTGCTCGACGCCGATGCCGACGGCGCCGACTGGCGCGAGGTCGCACGGATCGTGTTGCATATCGATCCGGAGCGGGAGCCGGACCGCGCGCGACATGCGTTCGATAGTCATCTGGCCCGTGCCAAATGGATGACGGCGCACGGCTATCGACATTTGTTGCGGGGCGGCGCGTCCAGCTAGAAAATCATTTTTCGATTTGGGTTCGCCAGGGAGCAGAATTTTCCGGCTTCGCGTCGTGACCGCATTTCCGCATCACGCGATGCGAAGAGGGGGACTTCCCTCAACTCCCGATTGTTAAAATGATTGCACCGTTATCCTGACCGGCGCACGTGACAGGAGAACACCGCAATGTCTCATTCTGACTGGCGATCACCGCAAGCCTACGATCATGCCCGGGAACTGGAAGTGTCAGGCCTTGCCTGGGAATGCCTTCGCCGCAATCCGGATTACGCCCGAGATCACCGCGCGCTTGCGCGTTCGAAATCCGATCCTGTCCTGGTCGCGGCCTTGAGAAGGAGATGGGGCCTCTGCTTTTGCGGCTGACCCGGCGGGGTCGTCGCAGGATCAGGCCATCTTCTGGGCGCCGGAAGTGTTGCCGACCATCGTTCCGATTGTTCGGAGCAGGTCTGCGTCGGACGGCAGCATACTTAGTCTTGCGGAACTTTCCGCCGGCGCAATCCGGCAGGCTCCGGACGGCTGGCATGTTCTCTTGCGCATTCGGGACGTTGAGCACCGGCTCTGGCTAAGGGAGCCACCGGCTACGGACGCGGCTTACGCCGCCGAATTGGTGCTCGATAGTGATTTCGAGATTCGCAGCCATGCCGTGCGGCGTCTCTGGTTGGCGCTTAACGGGAGACCGGCTGGTCCCACGTTTCATGACCTGTCTCCACAACGGCGACAGCGATTGGCTCTTGTGCTGCGCGCGCTCGACGCCAGGATCGAGGGCAATAGTTACCGCGCTATCGCAGAGGGCCTGTTTGGCACCAGGCGTATCCCCGAACGGGCCTGGAAGAGCGACGACCTGCGCAACCGCACCATCCGCCTGGTACAAACCGGTCTTGCCCTGATGCGCGGGGGTTATCGCGCCTTGTTGCGCCAGGCCCGCCACCGAAAATAGTCACGCAATGGGGACAGGGGTGCCGAAATTCGCCCCCCTCATCTTCGGCATCCCCCTTTGCATGAATGCTCCGCCATCGTGACCCCGGATGCGCCGCGGACCTCGCGGGCGCGCCACGAGATCACGGAGCCTCTCAGATGACCGATTCCAGTGCCGGTTTGCCGCCGCCGTACATGCGCACGCCCGAAGCCGCGCGGTTTCTCAGCCTCTCCGGCCGCACCCTGGAAAAACACCGGACCTACGGCACCGGTCCCGCCTACCGAAAGCTCGGCGGTCGAGTCGTCTATGCGCTGGAGGATTTGAAAGCCTGGGCCGACCGCGGCGCCAAGACTTCGACTTCCGATCCAGGCTCAGGGATCGTGCTGCCGGCCAAGCGGCATGCCGCGGGGCTCAGACCCTATGCCGGTCAGACGCGGCGCTGATCGCCAGGGAGCAGGGCCGATGCGACGCAGCCACACCTCAGAACGCGAGCAGCTCGATCTGTTTCGTGCACTTCCCGGCAATCTCGCAGCCCGCGACGCCCAGGATCTGATGGCCTATCCGTTTTTCTCCCTTGCCAAATCGAAGCGCATCGTCCCGATCGATTTTCGCGCTGGCTCGATCAGCATTCGCGTCGAGGCCGTGCCCGAACATGGCATGGCGACGATCTGGGACGCCGACGTCCTGATCTGGGCCGCGAGCCAGATCGTCGAGGCCCGCGATGCCGGCCTGAAGACGTCGCGGCTGATGGCGGCAACGCCTTACGAAATCCTCACCTTCGTCGGCCGCGGCACCAGCGCGCGAGATTACGACCGGCTCAAAGCTGCGCTGGACCGGCTGCAATCGACGACCGTCATGACTTCGATCCGCCAGCCGACCGAACGCCGGCGGCATCGTTTCTCCTGGATCAACGAGTGGAAGGAGAGGGCCGATCCGCACGGTCGGCCGCTCGGTTTGGAACTGATCCTGCCGGACTGGTTCTATGCCGGCGTGCTGGATGAAGCGCTCGTGCTCACCATTGACCGGGCGTATTTCGATCTGACTGGCGGCCTGGAGCGCTGGCTCTACCGGCTGGTGCGCAAGCATGGTGGCCGCCAGGACGGCGGCTGGAGTTTTGATCTCAACTACCTTCACGCCAAATCCGGCAGTCTCTCGCCGCTTAAACACTTCGCCTATGACCTGCGCGAAATCGTCCGCCGCGAACGGCTGCCCGGCTATCGCCTGGTCATGGAGCGCAGCATGCGCGGCGCCGAGCGCCTCACCTTCACGCCCATTCCTGTCGATCCCTTCGCGGCCATCCTACGCCGTCGTCGGCGCGCAACTGCATCTGGTGAAAAGCTGTGAATCATCTCGTGCTATCGGGGACCGCCACGCTCGTGCCATCGGGGACCCGATCCTCGTGCTATCGGGGACCGGAATCGGGCAAAACGCTTTGTTACTTAATAGTTTTTTTCGCCCGTAACTTTCCTAACACTGAATCCTTCGGATTCTTTCTAACGGACCGCCCGTTTTCCACGACGGAGGATAGGCAGCGATCAGCTGCGTGGAACGCCAGGTTTCAAGCGTTCCCGAACTTGAGCGCCGGAAGTGAAACGGTCCTCACATCGCAGCGTCCAGGACTCTCGGCTCAGCCGTTCTCCAGCGAAGGGGCAGGGGCATGAGCGATCTCACCCATGTCGAGCTCCTGTGGCTCGAGAAGCGCATCGAGAACTGGATCCGCTTCGGCCGTCCCGCCGAGGAACGGATTCTCGACAGACGACGGCGGATCCTGTCGTTTGCGCCCGGTAGCATTTTTGCGTTCGTGCGCTGGACCTCGAACGATTTCGGCACGATCATCTCGCGTATTGACATCATCAAGGCTGTTGCACCCGGTCAGCGCTGCGTGACCGTGCCGTATGTGCGGCCCGGCGGCGAAATCCTGCTGCGGCTTTCCGGCTGGCCCAAGGTCGAACGGGTGCTCCAGATTTCCGACGCCGTCGAGGCGCTCGGCATCGATCCTGCCGAAGCTGCCCCCGACTATTGGCATCACGTCCATAACCGTCTGTCCGTCAACGAGGTGCCGCGCGCTTACACGCGCGGGCGCCATCAGGCCTGGCTTCACCGGCGGAGGATTGCGCGGTGACCGGCCGCGTGGTGACGCTGCTGACGACGCTGGCGGCTGCAACGTCTTTGCTGTCATCAGTCGGCGAGAGACCGGTCCCCGAGTTTGTATGGAACGCTTCCGATAGTGTGCCGATCGGTCTTTATCGGCTACGCCCCGCCGGCAAGCTGGCTATCACCGAGCTTGTCGCGGTCCGGCCACCCGAACCGACTGCGACCTTCCTCGCCGACGGCAATTATCTGCCGCGGAAAGTACCGATGCTGAAGCGCGTGCTGGCACTGCCCGGCCAGACGGTCTGCCGGGAGCATCTCACCATCACGGTCGACGGAATCGCCATGGGAGTTGCGCGCGAGCGCGACACTCGTGGCCGGCCGCTGCCCGTCTGGCAGGGCTGCCGCGTCGTCGCCGACGGCGAAGTGTTTCTCATGAACTGGCAGTCGGTGGGCTCGCTCGACGGACGATATTTCGGGCTGCTGCCGGCGAACGCGATCCTGGGACGGGCGGAACCAGTTTGGACCATTGAGGAGGAGTAACCGTGCCACAAGACGTCAGGCCTGTGGTCATTCCTTTGTTCGGTCAGAAGGCGGTCCATTCCTCCGTCCCGGCCAAGATTTGGACAGCCGTCGCGCGGAGCGGCGGTCCAGGGCGGCCGTCAGGCCGGCGCGCCAGCGCGCTACCCTTGACGGCCGCGAGCACGATGGCAGCGTTGCGATCCCTCAAGGTCGCGTTGTGCATTGTGGCGCTCCTGGCGGCATCGATGCTGTCAGGCGGAGCGGGGCATGCCGGGCAAGCGTCACTGCCAAAACATCGAGTGAGCGTCCTGGCGGCTGATCCCTTTGCCGCGTTCGTCACCGAAGCCTCAAGGCGTTTCGCGGTTCCGGAACGCTGGTTACGCGCGGTGATGCGCGTTGAGAGTGGTGGAAATTTTCGGGCGCGGTCGCGTAAGGGCGCCATCGGTCTGATGCAGATTATGCCGGGAACATGGGCCGAGCTACGCTCTCGCCACCGTCTCGGCGCCGATCCCTATGATATCAGGGACAACATTCTGGCTGGCACGGCGTACATCCGCGAGCTCAGCGATCGATACGGCGCGCCCGGATTCCTGGCCGCTTACAATGCCGGACCAGGGCGCTACGAACGCCATCTGGCGACAGGCCGTCCGCTGCCGGCTGAGACGCAAGCCTATGTCGCGAAGCTCGCGCCAGACATCGAGAATACTCGGACCGATATGCGGGTTGCGGACGTCGGGAAATCGTTCGCCTCGGCCAACTCGCCGCTGTTTACGGCGCGGGGCGCGGGCACGTTACCTGACCGTAAATCATCCGGTGACACGCGTCAGAACCGTTCATCACGCGCCCATGCCGTTGTCGACTTGTCGGCCCTCGTGCCGCAGTCGGGTAACCTGTTTGTGCGTCTCGCCAGAGAAATCAGGTCGCAATGATCGGGGTCGCGCTTCATCGCACCGTGTCGCGGGATATCGAACGTTCTGATGTGAGGCTGTGGGAGCCGGGAGATAGCAGCCGGGGATGGCAAGATAAAAGCCCCGACTTCCGTCGCGGGCATGTGGTTGGTTGGTCAGGGTATTTTAGCCGTGTGGTCAATGGCGCCTGCTGGCGCGCGCGGCTCAATGTTCAATTGATTCAATGCCCCCGACGCCGTCGGCAGCACTTTTGCGGACGTCGAGCACCATGAGCGCCCGCGACGAGATCAATGTTCGGCCTGGCCGCATCAAGCACGGCAATCAGGGCGTTAAGCGTCCGAAGAGCTTTGTCGGCCAGGTCATGCGCGCCGCGCGGAAGGCTGGGCATACCGGCAAGGACTTCGGACACGGGAGCGGGACAAAAGGTCGTTCAACGTTTGGAAGGGGTCGAAGAGCAGCGCTGTCCCTTGCGTCGCGCTCGCCAGGCCGACGGGTCGTCGTCATGGCTCGGATCGTCCGCCACCAGGGCAAGAGATTTCGCTCCGCGCCGCTTTTAAAACACGTCGCGTATCTCAAGCGCGAGGGAGTTACCCGCGACGGCGCCGACGCGCAAATGTTCGATGCCACCTCGGAGAGTGCCAATACCAAGGCTTTTGCGGAGAGGTGCGAGGATGATCGGCATCATTTCCGGTTCACAGTCTCGCCTGAGGACGCCGCCGAGATGGTCGACCTCCGCACCTTTACCCGCGAATTGATGGCCGACGCCGAACGTGATCTCGGCACCAGGCTGGACTGGGTGGCGGTGGATCATTGGAATACCGACAATCCCCATGTTCATGTCTTGGTGCGAGGCCGGGCTGCTGACGGCAAGGATTTGGTCATCAGCCGCGATTACATCAGCCGCGGGTTCCGAGCGCGTGCTGAGGAGCGGGTGACGCTGGAACTCGGTCCGCGCAGCGAACAGGAAATTCGCCTCGCCCTGGAGAGCGAAGTCGGGGCCGAGCGCTGGACCAGCCTCGACCGAGTCCTCCGTAGCGTTGCCGACGAGGGAGCAGGTTTGGCCGATCTCAGACCAGGCATCCCCGATAGCGATCCTGAACTTCGACGATTGATGACGGGACGAGCTGCCAAGCTTGAGCGGCTCGGCCTCGCCGAGCAAATCGCTCCGGGGTGCTGGACCTTGAAGCCGGAAATAGAGGGAACGCTGCGAAATCTTTCCGTCCGCGGGGACATCATCAAGACCATGCACCGCGCGGTCACGGGCGCCGGCCGCGAGCCCGACCTCGCTGGATTTGCCTTGCATGGTGACCAAGCCGCCGACCCGGTGCAGGGTCGACTCGTAGCTCGCGGGCTTCATGACGAACTGAAAGGTACGGCCTATGCCGTCATTGACGGTGTCGATGGACGCACTCACCACCTCATCTTCTCAGACCTCGATGTGACCGGAGACGCCAGACCCGGTGCGGTGGTCGAGATGCGCGCCTATGAGGACGGCCAGGGGCGCAAACGCTCATCCCTCGCGACACGATCCTATCTGACCATCGAGGCCCAGGTCACCGCACCCGGTGCGACCTGGATCGATCGCCAGCTTCTTGCAAAGGAAGCTACCCTGAGTGGAAGTGGATTTGGCGCGGAGGTTCGCCAGGCGATGGATGGTCGTATCGAACATTTGGCCGGCGAAGGGCTCGCGCGCCGACAAGGACAGCGGGTCATATTCGCCCGAGATCTGCTGAACACCTTGCGGAAACGGGATCTGAACGCCGCGGCTGTAAGGTTTTCCGGCGAGACGGGGCTCGTCTACCGCCCATCTGCGGAGGGCGAGAACATTGCCGGGATTTACCGCCAGCGTGTCAGCTTAAGTTCGGGCCGGTTTGCGATGATTGATGATGGTCTCGGCTTCCAGCTCGTGCCCTGGCGCCCCGCCCTCGAGCAGCAGCTCGGCCGCCAGGTCTCCGGCGTCATGCTACCGAGCGGCGGAGTCGACTGGAGCTTTGGTCGAAAGCGCGGGCTCGGGCTCTGACGCATCCTGTGAAGTCGATAAGAACGATCGAGCGCTGCCAGCCGCCCTTATTCCATGCGTACCGGTGATTCTACGCTCTGGTACGCAAAGACACGATCCCAGCAATCGAGCGATTGCAACTTGACCCGCCTTTCTGTTTCTGCACCCGACCGCGCAAGTTGGGGACAGGGGTGAGAAGCGATGCCATATGTCGAGGCGACCGGAGCGAGACTTTATTTCGAGGAATGCGGCTACGGGTATCCGATCATCTTCGTCCACGAATTCGCATCCGATATGCGTGGATGGGAATCGCAGCTTCGCTACTTTTCGCGCAGTTACCGTTGCATCGCTTTCAACGCCAGGGGATATCCGCCCAGCGATATTCCCCAGAATGCCGACTCCTATGGCTGGGAACTCGCGGTCGACGACATTGCCGCGGTCATGCGGGGCCTTGACATCGAACGCGCCCATGTCGTGGGTTCGAGCATGGGGGGATATGGGGCGCTGCAGCTCGGATTGCGTTCACCGAAGCAGGTAAGCGCGATTGTCGCAGCCGGCGTGGGCTCAGGCTCTCATCCCTCCCACCGAGACGCCTGGTTGCGGGAAACCTCGGTTCTCGCGCGGGTCTTCAGCGAGCACGGAATGACAGCGATGGCCGAGCGGATGGCGCGCGGTCCGGCCCGCATCCAGCTCAAGTACAAAGATCCGAAGGGCTGGCAAGAATTCGTTACCCGGCTGCGCCAGTACTCGCCGCAGGGGATGTCGAATACGATGGCGCGCTGTCAGGCGTTGCGGCCATCGGTGCACGATCTTCGTGACCAGTTGCAAGGGATGACGGTGCCGGTGTTGCTCGCGGTAGGGGATGAGGACGTCCGCTGCCTGGAGCCCACCCTGATGTTAAAATCCACGCTTCCCAATGCCGGACTCTGGGTCTGCCCCAATACCGGTCATGCGATCAATCTGGAAGAGCCGGCGGCATTCAACGCGCAAGTCGAAAGCTTCCTCGCCGCCGTCGAGCGCGGCAGCTGGCGTCGTCGCTACCTGTCGACCCCCAGCCGCTCGGAATTTGTCGCGTCTCGGTACACCTGCGGTGACGGTTCAGCCGGCCAGATCGATCAGAACCCCACACTCCATTTGCAAGATGGTTGAGACCCCTCCAATCCGCCCGGCCGGAATGAGCCCCTCGAACCATCCAGTCAGCCGATTGTCTCCCAGCGAGTGTCCATCATGAAGCCCAGAGTTGGCGTTTATCTCAGCGAACGGATGGCCGCACGGCTGGCGGAGGCGGCCAAGCGGCCCGGCGTCAGCAAATCGGCGCTCGTCGAAGCCGCGCTTGAACGCTTTCTCGGCTCTGACGACGATATCGGCAATACCGCTGGCGTTGGACACCACCTCGCCGGATTGAGCCGTCAGATTGAACAGCTCGATCGTAATCTCAGGATTGCGAATGAGACGGTTGCCCTTCACGCGCGGTTCCATCTCGCCGTGACGCCGCTGTTGCCGGTCGCGGCACAGGGGGCAGCATGCGCGCTTGGCGCCCAACGTTTCGAGGAATTCGCAGCCCAGGTCGAAAGACGCGTTGATCGGGGAATTCCTCTCATACGGGAGACGATCGATAGACCCAGGATGACAAGGCCGATCCCTTTGGAGGCAGATTTGGGGCAGGCCGAGCCTCCTCAACCGCCATCGACGATTCACGAGCCAAGCCCGCATGGTTCGTTCGAGCATTCCGCTGCCGTCCGGGAGGACGGCAGCAATGGCGGCTTTCCAGGACGGATCGGCCGTCCCCTTCACTGAATCCGCCAGCGACGGCGATCGAGGTGAGACTGCGGTTGCACCGCAGCGAAGCGCACGCGCTGGCTTTGCGGCAGTGAGGGGGCTGGCAAATGACCTGGTCGAAAACCGATCTTTGATCCTGCGCGTATTCCTGCCGTTCGTCGCCGGCTATTACATCGCCTACCTCTTCCGAACCATCAATGCGGTCCTGGCGGCTCCATTGGCGATGGAATTGGGGCTCGGTGCCGACGATCTCGGCCTGCTGACATCAGTTTACTTTCTGACGTTCGCCGCCGCCCAGATACCGATCGGCATCCTTCTCGATCACTATGGTCCGCGGCGGATCCAGAGCGCATTGTTGCTAGTCGCAGCCGGCGGTTCAGCACTATTCGCGGTGTCAGACAATTTCTGGCTGCTTCTCGTCGGCCGCGCGCTGATTGGTCTGGGTGTCGCATCTGCTTTGACGGCAGGATTGAAGGCACTCGTGCTCTGGTTTCCCGGGGATCGTGTTCCGCTTCTCAATGGCTTGATGGTCATGCTGGGCGCGCTGGGTGCGGTGACCGCGACGCTGCCCGCCGACTTCTTGCTCACCTGGATCGGCTGGCGCGAACTCTTTGTTCTGTTCGCAGCGCTAACTTTCGCCTGTGCGATCATGATCTATCTCGTGGTGCCCGAGGCAGCACCGGCCGAAGGCAGGCCTGTCAAAGCCGGCCTGAGGCAGGTCTATGCCGATCCACGCTTCTGGCGCGTTGCGCCGCTTTCGGCGGCCTGCATTGGAACGGCCTGGGCTCTTCAGGGACTCTGGGCGGCGCAATGGCTAGCAGATGTGGAGGGTCTCGATCGGGCAGGGGTGGTGGAGCACCTGTTTGCGATGGCGATCGCATTGAGTTTGGGTGCTATCCTGCTTGGGGTCGCTGCCGGTCGGCTACGCAGGCGCGGTGTTGGACCGGAAGTACTCCTTGGACTCGTTGCGGCAATTTTCATCGCGGCTCAGTTCGTCTTGATCCTGCGCTTGCCATTCCCTTCCTATTTGCAATGGGCTGTCGTGGCCGCTGTCGGCGCTGCCACCGTGCTCAGCTTTGCGATTTTGGCCGAGTATTTTCCCAAAGAACTCGCCGGACGGGCCAACGGAGCGCTAAACCTGTTCCACATCGCCGCGGCGTTCACAGTGCAATACGTGACAGGTGTCGTGATCCAGCAATGGGCGCCTGAGGCGGGACACTATCCTGAGATCGCCTATCAGACGGCCTTTGCTCTCAATCTCGTCCTCCAGATCGCGGCGTGGATCTGGTTTGCGCTTCCTCGGGCTTTCCTCCGACGTCCGACGGTAAGTGCCGCGCGACTGTCCTAATAATCGACGGACGCCGCCGTCTGCACCCGGAAGAGACACCGCTCTTCATCGGGTAATAAACGGCAAATCTTCACCCACTAACTCGTGCTTGCGAAGCAGCCACTTCAAATGCGGGGAAGGCAGTGAGAGCCCAGCAAAAGCATAGGCTACCTCGGGCTCAAGGCATCAGCCAGAGCGCGCCGCTGTGCACCGGCTTTCTGGGCCTCCTTAAATCTCCAGCCGCACCAGACAGGCGCTCGTAGCGGGCTCGCGGGTCGTCCTAGGAAGTCCCAAGCTGCACCGAGCTCGCGAGAGCGATTCTGAACGCTGAGGCCGACCATACATGCGACCACCGTCCTACCTATCATGAAGGAGCGGTTTTTTCTGCGAGAAGGGGAGTTCCAAAGAACGCTTTGGAACCGCACGGATAGTGCTCGGCAGGACGTTCGCTGGGTATTTGTCGGCCTGGCATTGACGGCTACTGCTGCGGTCCAATGGGGCTGAGAGCTTTGGGCGCCCAACTGTCAGCCGCGCCTCGCAGCCTTGGCTAGCTAGGGCCCATGGCGAGAAGCTTCGCTTTTTGAAATAATCTGGTGCGATTGAACCAACAAGCAGCTTTAACGTTCTCTTTCGTCGGCGATTTTGTCGATACAGAAAGGACTTCCCAATGATTAAAGGATTGCTCAGCTCAATCACCGTCGCGGCTCTCCTCGCTATCGCACCTGCATCGGCTCAGACGGGTGCCATGGAGTGCAACGACGCCAATATGATGAAGGCCAGCGCTGACATGGATAAGATGCCGGCTGGTGAAAAGAAAACCATGGCCATGAAAGAGATGACGATGGCAAAAGAAATGATGGGCAAGAAAGATATGGCCGGATGCAAAACCCATATGGACAAGATGATGGGTATGATGAAGTAAAATTCCAGAGCGCGCGGCCCTTACTTCCACGAGGGTCGCGCGATCAGGATCGATCCAATCTCCCTTTGCCTTCAGTTCGAAGCGCCTGTTCAGAAATTCAAGACAATGAGCATCCCAAGACCACGACTAGTGCTCAGCGCTCGCCACGCTCAGGCTGACCTGACAGCAATTTTTCACCGCCAAGTAACTCATCAATAAATCTGGAAACTTCGGCCCGTACGATCCTTGCTTGTTCTTCGCTGAGTTTATGCTTTTGCTCGTAGGCCCGCATGACGCGGTCAACAGCTCCCATCCCAATCATTGTGAACGTCCCTATCTCTGGCGCAGGTAGCGGAGGCCCTCACAGCCGTTTGCTTTTCGTCGAGAGCTTATTGCTTGGCCCGAACTACGGCACTCCTCAGCTCATCTTTGGACAAGTTTGGATCATGCAATAGGTGGACAGTATCCGGTCGATTGCTGCTTGCAGCAATGTAACTCCCAACAATTCAGCTAAACGCGGTTTGAGAACAAAAGTTCCAAGTCGTTTCGGGGCCTTTGAGACCAATTCCGGCCCGAGCACCGCAGCCGAAGGCGAACAGCAGCAGAGCTCTCAAGAAATGTGGGTATTATAAAACTCAAACGACAACCCGAAATGGACAAAATCCAACTCACTTCCGTCTTTGATAGTCATCAAGACAATCCCGTAAACGTCGCACCAATGCCAAAGGTCTTGGCGCAAGTCACACGAATCCTTGCATGGTATTTTTCGGGTCAGCACTGAGGTCAATAACGGCGCCGACGCCAAATGGGCCGATGTGCGTCTGGATGAACGCGAACCCCAGGCCTCAGGGCAACTCCCATAGCCATGTTGTTGGCCACCTCCGGCACTACGCGGGGGTGCGCGCCTCGTAGTTCGACTGGGCATGAAAAGTTGTAGTGCACACACATGAGAATGCGTTTAACGCGACAGAAGCCGCCGCCGGAACGCGAAAGACCGCAGTGATGATGCCAATGTGTAGCAATATTATTCCGCAGACTTAATTTTTCTTGATTTCTGGTGCAAGGTTTTCACGCTGGCTGGCCGTTCCCACAGGCAAATTCCTGTCGATCTTATAATCTCATCGCCCTCGTTGCCCGGGACCATCGGGACAAGGCTTATGTGACACTGAACGATTGTCTCGAGCTCCAATCGCCACTCCGAGTGCAGCTGGATGTAATTCTCGAAAGCCCAATCATATTTCCGCCTGGGTGGCATTAGGACCAGCGCAAGGTCTACAACACTGTTCACTCTGGCGGAGCGTCTAGCACGGCTTCCAAACAGCCATAACTCACGAATGGACGAATTTCCTCTGGCCCAGCCAATCAACCCAGCCTTCCAGTCCAGCGGTAATCCGGTCCCCACGTTTTTCGTCATTTGCTTAGCAGCTCCACTCGTTTCTCAAGCGAGCAGTGTTTACGGCTGCAGTTGTGCCGGGCTGCACCATCTCCCTTGCTGGGCTCTCGGCAGCTTGTCGGAGCCAACCGGTTGGGCCAATTTCTCCAGCGCAATACTTAAATGTGGAGAAGGCGACGTGGCAACAGGCACCGTGAAGTGGTTCAACGCGACCAAGGGCTTCGGTTTCATTCAACCGGACGGCGGAGGGAATGACGTTTTCGTACATATCTCGGCTGTCGAGCGAGCGGGCCTCAGCAATTTGAACGAAGGCACCAAAGTTAGTTACGAAGTGCAAGAAAACCGGGGGAAGATGTCGGCCGTAAATCTAAGGGTTGGGTAGGGCCTCCGTGGCCTAACGCGCGGGCAGAATAAGTAGCGGGGCGGCGTCTTCACGCTGCCGCCCGTCCGCGGCGCCGTTGGTGTTCCGCAAGCTGAATAATGTTCTGAGGAAGATCAGACTCCGCTGCAACCGTCGGCTGAAGCACCGCGGGTTCGACAAGCGGCCGCTCGGTGGCCGACGCCTCGATTGACGTCAGGAACGCGCGACCTGTTTCTGTGATTTGCCAACCGGTCGACTCTCGCAGCACGTATCCATTCGAAAAGATGTCCAAGCCAGGTGCGCGCGCCGCCAGACGCTTCATGCGTTGCGACCAATCTGCCCCACTAGAGGTGAGGACCGCGGCGTAGTGCTTGAGATCGGCAAGCGAAGCTCGCCCTTCGGGGTGACCTGCCAGAACCTTTAAGATAGTAAGCTGAAAACTCACGCTGAGCTCGCTACAAACTGAATTCTGACAACGAGGCTATGGCTTTACGCATCTAGGTGTCCAGATCGCTCCAGGAAATTGCTGCCGGGTTATTTCCGTTGTTGGCCAGTGTGCTAAATTCGCAACACCATTTTATTCTGCTACGCTCCCGGCTGTACGCTTCAGGAACCTCTAATATAATTTGGCATCCTGGCGGAAGTACTTTGCCCGCCGACACGCTGAAGGACGCCGTACCGCGCATAATTCACTTATCGGTATCGAGCATCAGTCTGAGGGAGAATTCGGTAAATGCGCAAGACTTGCGAAAGCCCGGTGGCTGTGGAGGAGGCCGGTAATGACGCCGTGAAACGAACTGGGAAAAGCACGCAAGTTCGCCTAAAAGTCGTTTTCTGAATTGAAAGTCAGCATTTGCGAGGATGCGCCTGCCTTGGGCCTGCAGCCGACCCGCTTGTGACACGGCGCACGACTGTCCCAATGTTAGCCCACCGCCGCCGACTGCACGCCTGAAAAGACACCGCTCTTGCTCTTGGGATTGGCGGCGCTTGATCCTTCACCATGTCCGCGACCAAGATACTTTGGGGCCAGATCGTCGTTGTCTTCATGGTCGTGCTCATCACCACGTGGGCGGCGACCCAATGGGTGGCCTGGAAGCTGGGTTTCCAGCCGCAGCTCGGACAGCCATGGTTCGAACTGGCGTCGGGAGTACCGATCTATCTGCCGCCCGCGTTCTTTTGGTGGTGGTATGCCTATGACGCCTACGCGCCGCACGTGTTTGTTGAAGGCGCGTACATCGCTGCTTCAGGTGGTTTCATCTCGATCGCGGTTGCCATCGGCATGTCGGTGTGGCGGGCCCGCGAGGCCAAGACCGCCGCGACGTACGGTTCGGCTCGTTGGGCCTCTCTATCAGAGATTCGTGCCGCCGGTCTCGCCGCGCCTGATGGCGTCGTGCTTGGACAATTCGAGCGCGAATATCTCCGCCATGATGGACCGGAGCACGTGCTGTGTTTTGCGCCGACCCGGTCGGGCAAGGGCGTCGGCCTCGTGGTGCCGACGCTTCTGACCTGGCCGGGCAGTTGTATCGTTCACGACATCAAGGGAGAGAATTGGACCCTCACGTCAGGCTTCCGTGCCCGGCACGGCCGCGTGTTGCTGTTCGATCCGACCAACGCGAAGTCGGCGGCCTACAATCCGTTGCTGGAGGTTCGACGCGGCGAGGGGGAGGTACGCGACGTCCAGAACGTTGCCGACGTGCTGGTAGACCCGGAAGGGTCGCTCGAACGTCGCAACCACTGGGAGAAGACCAGTCACGCTTTGCTCGTCGGAGCTATCCTGCATGTCCTCTACGCCGAACCGGACAAGACGCTCGCCGGTGTTGCCAGTTTCCTCTCCGATCCGAAGCGCCCAATCGAGGTGACGCTCCGCGCCATGATGACATCTGCGCATCTTGGTGAGGCCGGGCCACATCCCGTGATCGCCTCGGCGGCGCGCGAACTTCTCAACAAAAGCGAGAATGAACGCTCCGGCGTGCTTTCGACTGCCATGTCATTCCTCGGGCTCTACCGTGATCCCGTGGTCGCGAAGGTGACGCACCACTGTGACTGGCGCATCCGTGATCTCGTTGAAGGTGACCGGCCCGCTAGCCTTTACCTGGTCGTGCCGCCGTCCGACATTAGCCGGACCAAACCGCTGGTGCGCTTGATCCTTAACCAGATCGGTCGCCGGCTGACGGAGGACCTGCACGCGAAGGGTCGCCGCCATAGGTTGTTGCTGATGCTCGACGAATTTCCGGCACTTGGTCGGCTTGATTTCTTCGAGTCGGCGCTGGCGTTCATGGCCGGATACGGCCTGAAGAGTTTTCTGATCGCGCAGTCCCTCAATCAGATCGAGAAGGCTTATGGAGCCAACAACTCCATTCTCGACAACTGCCATGTGCGCGTGTCCTTTGCCACCAACGACGAGCGCACGGCGAAGCGCGTGTCGGACGCGCTCGGCACCGCGACCGAGATGCGGGCGATGAAGAACTACGCTGGCCACAGGCTTAGTCCCTGGCTTGGTCATCTGATGGTCTCGCGGCAGGAGACGGCGCGACCGCTGCTCACGCCGGGCGAAGTAATGCAGCTTCCGCCCGCTGACGAACTGGTGCTAGTATCCGGCGTCCCCCCGATCCGGGCCAAGAAGGCGCGCTACTTCGAAGATCCAAGACTGGCCGACCGCGTGCTGGCGCCACCACAGATGACAAGCAGGCAAAGCGGGGCACCTCCGTCAGACGATTGGAGCCAATTGCCTGTTCCTGGGGCCGCTCCTGCCGGTCTGGAAGTCGATGCGTCAGGTAAGGGGCGTATTGGCGATCCGGCAAATGCCGGTATTCGCCGCGAGCCCGAACTTCCGAAACATGAGGAGATCGCGCCTGAGAGCGCCAGCCCGACGCCGGAATTCGTATTCGGGGAGGAAGACCCCGATGATGACGCCGTGCGTGCCCGCGCGCTTCGTCAGCAGACTCGTGGTCTGGCGCGTCAGGCTGCGATGGATCCTGGCGACGGCATCGACCTCTAGGGACCGATCGATGCGAACCAAGCACACATTTCGTCTGCCGCCAGACCTTGCCGGGCAACTCGCCGATTACGCCGGTCGCAAGCGCGTCCCACAGGCGCTTGTCGTCGAAACCGCGCTCTCATCGTACCTGTCGCCCGATAACTCCGAGCGGATGGAGGCAGCACTTGGGCGTCGACTGGACCGGCTGACGCGACAGGTGGAGCGGCTTGAACGTCACGTCACCATCTCGAACGAAGCGCTGGCGCTGTTCGTGCGCTTCTGGTTGACCGTCACGCCTCCATTGCCTGATACCGCGCAGCCGGCTGCCCAGGCCAAGGGCCGGGAGCGCTACGAAGGCTTTGTCGAGGCGCTCGGCAGGCGGTTGGCGAAAGGACAAACTCTGGCGCAAGAAATATCTCAAGACGTTATTCCGAACGACGGGACGTCGGATCGAACTGACGGTTTGCTTTGAACGATCTCGCCATCGCCCTGCCTTTCTACGCCAGAGCGCTACACCTGATTTGATCTTGTTGCGTGATTGCCCATCCTGCCTTTTCTAATCATCCCCGACATCACGACCGCAATTCGCGGTCGGGCGGGGGACTTCAAGTGGCAATACATCACCTCAATCAAGAGGCGACTTCGCGCGGGGCACGCATGTTGCGTACCGCGCTCGGTCCCAGCATCGCGCTTTGGCTGGAAGACACTGAAGTCGTCGAGGTCATGCTTAACCCCGATGGGCGTCTTTGGATCGACCGGCTGACAGGTGGGCTGGTCGATACCGGCGAACGCCTGTCGCCCAACGACGGCGATCGCATCGTGCGGCTCGTTGCGCACCATGTGGGTGTGGAGGTGCATTTGGGTTCGCCAAGAGTATCAGCCGAGTTGCCCGAGACGGGCGAGCGATTTGAGGGATTGCTGCCGCCGGTGGTCGCAGCTCCGACCTTTGCGATCCGCAAGCCCGCGGTCGCCGTGTTTACGCTCAGCGACTATGTCGTCGCTGGCATCATGAATACCCATCAAGCGGAGACGCTACGCGCTGCCGTCGCGGATCGCCGCAACATCCTCGTCGCCGGCGGCACCTCGACCGGAAAGACCACGCTTACCAATGCGCTGTTGGCGGAGGTCGCAAAGACCGCCGATCGGGTCGTCCTGATCGAGGATACGCGTGAACTGCAGTGCAAGGCACCGAACCTCGTGGCACTCCGGACCAAGGATGGCGTTGCTTCGCTCTCCGATCTCGTTCGCTCCTCGCTCCGCCTGCGGCCGGATCGTATCCCGATCGGTGAAGTCAGAGGCGCAGAAGCGCTCGATCTCTTGAAGGCGTGGGGCACCGGCCATCCCGGCGGTATCGGCACCATACATGCTGGCTCAGCGCTCGGCGCGCTCCGACGGATGGAGCAGTTGATCCAGGAAGTCGTCGTGACGGTCCCGCGCGCACTGATCGCCGAGACGATTCAATTTATCGCCGTTTTGGCAGGTCGCGGATCCGACCGGCGGCTCGCCGAGCTCGCCAGTGTTGAAGGACTTGGCATTGGCGGCGACTACGTCCTTCACGCCGTGGGAGATCGGCCATGATGCGATTGTCTATTCACTTCCCCCGTAACATCATTCTAGCCGCTACCACCAGCGTTCAGTTGATGGCCTCCGGTACCGCATGGGCCGCTGGTTCGAATATGCCCTGGGAGCAGCCGCTCAATCAGATCCTGCAATCGGTCGAGGGTCCCGTCGCCAAGATCCTGGCCGTAATCATCATCATCGTCACGGGTCTGACGCTGGCATTTGGCGACACTTCGGGAGGGTTTCGCAGGCTGATCCAGATCGTGTTTGGTCTGTCGATCGCGTTCGCGGCGAGTTCTTTCTTCCTGTCGTTCTTCTCGTTCGGCGGCGGGGTGCTGGTGTGATGGATGAAGTTGATCCCATTGCAGGCTTCACCGTGCCGGTGCATCGCGCGCTGACCGAGCCGATCCTGCTCGGCGGGGCACCGCGAGCGGTTGCGATCCTCAACGGCACCCTGGCTGCAGCGCTCGGCCTCGGTTTGCGGCTGTGGATTGCCGGACTCTTGCTCGGGATTCTCGGTCAGGCCGCCGCGGTGTGGGCGGCGAAGCGCGATCCACAATTCGTGGATGTCGTGCGCCGGCATCTCCGTATCCAAGGCTATTTGGGCGTTTGAGCCGATGATGAATCTCAGGGAATATCGGCGATCGACCACGCAGCTTGCGGATTTCCTGCCGTGGGCCGCTTTGGTCGATGAGGGTATCGTCCTAAACAAGGACGGGTCGTTCCAGCGTACCGCGAGGTTTAGAGGTCCGGATCTGGAATCCGCCGTGCCTGCCGAATTGGTCGGCGTCGCCGGCCGTTTGAACAACGCATTGCGCCGGCTCGGTTCGGGCTGGGCGGTCTTTGTCGAGGCGCAGCGCCATCCCGCCAGCAATTATCCCGAAGGATATTTCCCGGATGTGGCGTCAGCCCTGGTTGACGTAGAGCGCCGCGCCGAGTTTGAGCAGGAAGGCTCGCACTACGAATCTTCCTATTTCCTCACTTTTCTCTATTTGCCTCCGCCGGAAGACCCCTCGCGAGCCGAGCGATTCCTCTACGAAGGACGCGATCGCAGCATCGAGGCGAATGCTCGTGAAGTGCAACGTGGCTTTGTCGACCGTACCGAGCGCGTGCTTGGTCTGGTTGAGGGCTTTATGCCCGATCTCAGCTGGCTTGATGACGAGGAAACGCTGACCTATCTGCATTCGACCGTCTCGACCAAGCGGCAGCGCGTTCGCGTGCCGGAAATTCCTGTCTATCTCGACGCTGTGCTCGCCGACCAGCCTCTGATCGGCGGCCTCGAGCCGATGCTCGGCAATTCCCATCTGCGGGTGCTGACGGTGGTCGGATTTCCCACTGTCACAACCCCCGGGATTTTGGACGAACTCAACCGGCTCGCCTTTGCCTACCGCTGGTCGACCCGAGCGATCATGCTCGACAAGACAAATGCGACCAGGTTGCTGACAAAGATCCGCCGGCAATGGTTCGCCAAGCGCAAATCCATCGCGGCGATTTTGAAGGAGGTGATGACCAACGAAGCCTCCACCTTGCTCGATACCGACGCCCATAACAAGGCGATGGACGCAGACGCTGCTTTGCAGGAACTCGGATCAGATGCGATCGGCCAAGCGTTCGTCACCGCCTCAGTAACGGTGTGGGATGACGATCCGCGTGTCGCCGACGAAAAACTCCGCCTGGTCGAGAAAGTCATTCAGGGACGTGACTTCACCTGCATGGCGGAGAGCGTCAATGCGGTGGAGGCGTGGCTGGGGTCACTGCCCGGCCATGCCTACGCCAACGTCCGGCAGCCGCCGATCTCGACGCTCAATCTCGCGCATATGATCCCGCTGTCGGCGCTCTGGGCAGGTCCTGACCGAGACGAGCATCTTGGCGCGCCGGCGTTATTCTTCGCGCGAACCGAGGGGGCGACCCCGTTTCGATTTTCGCTGCATGTCGGCGATGTCGGCCATACGCTGGTGGTGGGTCCGACCGGCGCAGGTAAATCAGTGCTTTTAGCGCTGATGGCGCTGCAGTTCCGCCGCTATCCGAACGCCCAAGTCTTCGCCTTCGATTTCGGGGGTTCGATCCGTGCGGCCGCGCTCGCTATGGGCGGCGACTGGCATGATCTCGGCGGCGCGCTGTCGGACGAGACAAACGAACCGGTCGCGCTACAGCCCTTGGCCCTGATCGACGATGCCGCGGAACGCGCCTGGGCGGCCGAGTGGATAGCAAACATCCTGGCGCGCGAAACGATCGTCATCACGCCTGAAGCCAAGGATCACCTGTGGTCGGCTCTGACTTCGCTTGCGTCAGCTCCTTTAGCTGAACGCACGCTAACCGGCCTGTCGGTGCTATTGCAGTCGCAAACGCTCAAGCGCGCGCTGCAACGGTATTGCCTGGGTGGTCCCTATGGCCGGCTGCTCGATGCCGAGGCCGAGCGGCTGGGAGGGGCCGAAGTCCAAGCCTTTGAAACAGAGGGCCTGATTGGCACCGGAGCTGCGCCGGCGGTGCTGAGCTATCTCTTCCATCGCATCGAGCGGCGGCTCGATGGCCGTCCTACATTGTTAATCGTCGACGAAGGTTGGCTCACGCTCGACGACGAAGGCTTTGCGGGGCAGCTGCGGGAATGGCTAAAAACGCTGCGCAAGAAAAATGCGTCCGTGATCTTCGCCACCCAGTCGCTGTCTGATATCGACGGCTCCGCGATCGCACCCGCTATCATCGAGAGCTGCCCGACACGATTATTCCTGCCGAACGAACGTGCCATCGAACCGCAGATCACAGCGATTTATCGCCGCTTTGGGCTGAACAACCGCCAGATCGAGATCCTCGCCCGGGCCACACCGAAGCGCGACTATTACTGCCAGTCGCGGCGCGGCAACCGCTTGTTTGAGCTTGGCCTCGGAGACGTCGCGCTCGCCTTTACGGCCGTCTCAGCCAAATCCGACCAGGCCGCGATCGAGAAGATCCTGAGTGAACACGGCCGCGACGGTTTTGTCGCCGCCTGGCTTACCCACCGCGGTGTCGGGTGGGCGGCCGACCTCATTCCCAATATCTCTAATGGGGGAACGCTGACATGATCGGTATCCGTCAACTCGCGGCGGCGAGTGTCATCGCACTCCTGGTCAGCCTCCCGGTGGTGCGATGTCAGGCTCAGGTCGTCGTGTTCGATCCGAACAATTATGCACAGAACGTGCTCACGGCCGCCCGCGCGCTGCAGCAGATCAATAACCAGATCACGTCGCTGCAAAATCAAGCCCAGATGCTGATCAATCAGGCGAAAAACCTCGCGAGCCTGCCATATTCGTCCTTGCAACAGCTTCAGCAGTCAATCCAGCGCACCCAGCAGCTACTGGCGCAGGCGCAGCGCATCGCATATGACGTGCAGCAGATCGACCGTGCCTTCTCGACGACTTACGCACCGGCCTCGGCGGGGACATCCAGTCAGACGCTGATATCAAATGCGCAAGCGCGCTGGCAGAATTCGGTTGGGGCGCTTCAGGATGCCTTGAGGGTGCAGGCCGGCGTTGTTGGCAATATTGATACTCACCGCACCCAGATGTCGGCGCTGGTGACGTCTAGTCAGTCAGCAGCCGGGGCACTGCAGGCAACCCAAGCCGGCAATCAGTTGATCGCGTTGCAAGCGCAGCAGCTCGCGGATCTCACCGCGACCGTCGCGGCGCAAGGCCGGGCGCAGAGTTTGGAAGCTGCGCAGCGTACGTCAGCGCAAGGCCAGGGCAGGGAACAGCTCCGACGATTCCTGACGCCGGGCGCCGGTTATCAATCCACCAACGTTCAGATGTTTCACTAATGAGCCCGTATTTCACCCCTCGCCATTTTGTGTGGATCACGATGGCAGGCTTCATCGTCTTGACCGCCGCGTGGGCTGTCATCAATAGCCGTCGCGGCGAAGACCTTGGCACCATCGCTCCGCTAGGGCTTGAGCAGGTGGACGCGCTTGTATCCGAGCTTGCCCGCTGTCGGACCGTCACATTGGACGATAATACCTCGCTCGAAAACTGCCGTCGGGTTTGGACAGAAAGTCGTCGGCAATTCTTCGGACCAACCAGAACGACGCCGTCACCCGCGGAACCGGTTCCGACTGATGCCAACGGCTCAGGGAAGTATCAGGATCGCGTCTTGCCGGCTGAGGCCGAACATCAGAAGAACGGGGTCAGGTGATGGGAGGCACTGGCGTCATCGACCGCTTCCTCGAGGTCTTCACCCGTTATATCGACTCTGGCTTCGGTCTGCTCAGTGGCGAAGTAGCGTTCCTCGCCACCACGTTGGCGGCGATCGACATAACACTTGCAGCCATATTCTGGAGCTGGGCCGCTGACGAGGACATCATTGCGCGGCTCGCCAAGAAGGCGCTGTTCGTCGGCGTGTTCGCCTACCTCATCGGTAACTGGAACAACCTCGCCCGCATCATCTTCGAGAGCTTTTCTGGCCTTGGGCTCAAAGCGTCCGGTTCCAGCCTATCCGCTGCGGATTTTCTGAAGCCTGGCCGCCTGGCGCAGATTGGCATCGACGCTGGACGCCCGATCCTGGAATCGATTTCGCAGCTGATGGGCTACATTAGCTTCTTCGAGAATTTCGTCCAGATCGTCGTGCTTCTGTTCGCCTGGATCGTGGTCTTGCTGGCTTTCTTCATCCTGGCGATCCAGCTCTTTGTAAGCCTAATTGAGTTCAAGCTGACGACGCTCGCGGGATTCGTGCTGATACCCTTTGGTTTGTTCGGAAAGACGGCGTTTGCCGCCGAACGCGTACTCGGCAACGTCATCTCGTCAGGCGTCAAAGTGCTGGTGCTATCAGTCATTGTTGGCATCGGCTCGACCTTGTTCTCTCAATTCACCGCCGGCTTTGGCGGTAACCAGCCGACCATCGAAGATGCCTTGGCAATGGTGCTGGCGGCACTGGCTTTGTTGGGTCTCGGCATTTTCGGCCCCGGCATTGCCAATGGCATTGTCTCCGGAGGTCCACAGCTTGGCGCCGGCGCTGCCGTTGGCGCCGGTCTTGCGGCGGGCGGCATTGTCGCCGCTGGAGCGGCCGGTGCTGCGATGGGGGTAGGGGCCGCAGGCGCAACTCTCGCTAGTGCGGCGCGCGGCAGTGCATCAGTTGCCGCCGGTGCATCCGCCGCCTATCGCGGCGGCGGGATTGCGGGTGTCGCGAAAGCCGGAGGTTCAGCCATCGCAGGCTCGCTCCGTCGGTCCTCGGGTGCGGAAGCATCGAACGCCGCGGATGCAGGACAGAGAGCTCCTTCATCCGGTTCGTCACCCGCTGGCGGGCCGCCTGCTTGGGCGGCGCGCATGAAGCGTTCGCAAACCGTGAGCCATGGCGCATCCGCCGCAACCCATGCTGTCCGCTCCAGCGATCGTGGCGGCGGCGGTGCTTCCGTCGATCTCTCCGAAGGTGAACGCTGATGTTTAAAAGATCTTCCGTGCGTTACGGACGGACGCCCGAACCCGAAACTCCCTATCAAAAGGCTGCGCAAGTTTGGGATGAGCGCATCGGTTCGGCCAGGGTTCAGGCAAGTAATTGGCGGCTGATGGCCGTCGGTTGTCTGCTGCTATCCAGCGGTCTTGCTTCGGGCCTCGTTTGGCAATCTGTGCGCGGCACGGTGACACCGTGGGTAGTCCAGGTCGATCGCCTTGGTCAGGCTCAGGCCGTGTCGCCCGCCGATAGCAGCTATCAGCCGACGGATCCGCAGATCGCGTTCCACCTGGCGCGTTTTATCGAGGATGTGCGCGGATTGCCTGCCGACGGCATCGTCCTGCGGCAGGTTTGGCTGCGCGCCTACGACTTCACCACGGACCGCGGCGCCGCCGCGCTCAACAATTATGCGCGCACCAACGATCCCTTTGCCAATCTGGGCAAGCTGCAGATTTCTATCGAGGTTTCCAGTGTCATCCGCGCTTCGCCGACATCGTTCCGCGTCGCCTGGATCCAGCGCACCTACGAGAACGGAAGTCTAAGCGCAACCGAACGCTGGACCGCCATTCTTACCGTCGTGATCGACACGCCCCGCGACGCCGATCGCCTGCGCAAGAATCCTCTTGGGGTCTACGTCAACGCCATCAACTGGTCGAAGGAGCTGGGGCAATGAAATCATTCTGTGTTGGTAAAGCAGCATTGCCGGCTCTGCTCCTATCAGTTTCCATGCTCGCCGGTTGCACCATTCCGCTAAAACCGCCACCGCAGATCTCCTATGACGACGAGGCACAGCCGGCTGTGCAGCTCGGCGATCCCCCGAAACCGGTCGAGGTCGTTGAATTGCCGAAGTTGTTGCCGCTTCCGGGCCAGCTCAAGCCGCTATATGGACCGCGGTCGAAGCCGGAGCCCGGTGACCCCCGCAAACGTGTCGAAACAGCCAACGCCGCGGCCCGCGTGCAGCCGACCCGAAACGGCTACATCAATGCTGTTCAGGTCTATCCGTTTTCGTCAGGCGCGCTCTATCAGGTTTATGCCGCGCCGGGGCAGGTGACCGACGTCGCTTTGCAGGAAGGTGAGCAACTCGTGGGCTCAGGACCTGTTGCCGCAGGGGATACCGTGCGCTGGATCATCGGCGATACCGAAAGCGGAGCGGGTCCGACCAAGCGCATTCACATTCTGGTCAAACCGACCAGACCTGACCTCATCTCCAATCTCGTCATCAACACAGACCGGCGCACATATCATCTTGAGCTGCGCTCCGCGGAAAAGACGTACATGGCCTCGGTATCGTGGCAATATCCGCAGGATCAGCTCATTGCGTTGCGCCGTCAAAATGCGAGCGCCGAGGCTGCGACGCCGATCATGACCGGCGTGGATATCTCGCGCTTGCGCTTCCGCTACGCAATTGAGGGTGACAGCCCGCCTTGGCGCCCGCTATCGGCGTTCGATGACGGTTCCAAGGTCTATATCGAAATGCCCGCGGGTATCGCACAGGGAGAGGCGCCGCCGCTGTTCGTCATCGGCCCTGAAGGCGACGGCCAACTCGTCAATTATCGCGTTCGGCAGAATTATTACATAGTCGACCGCCTGTTCGCGGCCGCCGAGCTCCGGATGGGTGGCGAGCACCAACAGACCGTTCGTATCGCTCGCACTGACGGGAGGGCGCGGTGAGCATGCCCCCCGAACCCGACATTCGGTCGGGACGCGACGATGAAGCAGAACGGGCCACATCAATGCGCCTGCGCGCGGAACGTCCTCGTGCTACGAGGCTTTCCCGTAAGGTGCTGGCGGGTGGAGCTGCAATCGGGTTGGTTGCGATATCAGGTGCGGTGCTATGGGCGCTGCAGAACAATCGGTCCCGCTCGGCAGCACCAGCCGAACTCTACACCACCGAACATCACAATGTCGCCGACGGTCTGACCGGTCTTCCCAAGGACTATGCCGGCATTCCCCGGCAGGCCCCGCCGCTTGGGCCGGCACTCCCCGGCGATCTCGGGCGGCCGATACTGAATGCACAAAACGCGCCATCGGCAACGATACCTGGCGTCGATTCCGAGCAACAGCGGATCGGCCAGGAAATCGAAGCGGCGCGCCTAAGCAGGCTGTTCGCTTCGACCAGTATCCGGGAGTTAGCGGGCGTAACGCCGCATTCAGCGTTGACCGATGTTTCAGCCCCCGCACCAAGTCAGACGGTTCAGCCGACCCAATCGTTGCCTGATGATGCCTTTGCGCAGAATGGCCAGGACCGTAAGCTCGCCTTCGTCAACGCTTCGGTCGATCGCCGCACTACAAGTGCGGATCGGGTAGCCGCACCTGCATCGCTTTATGTCGTTCAAGCGGGCAACGTGATCCCGGCCTCACTGATCACGGGAATTCGTTCGGATCTGCCAGGACAGATCACGGCGCAAGTCACCGAGAATGTCTATGACAGTCCGACCGGACGATTTCTTTTGATCCCGCAAGGGGCGAGACTGATCGGTGTCTATGACAGCCATGTGGCTTTCGGTCAGTCGCGGGTCTTGTTGGTGTGGACCCGGCTGATCATGCCGAATGGCCGCTCCACCGTGCTGGAGCGTCAGCCTGGCGCCGATACATCAGGTTATTCCGGTCTGGAAGACGGCGTCGATAACCACTGGGGCGCATTGTTCAGGGCTGCGCTCTTGTCAACACTCCTTGGCGTCGGCAGCGAACTTGGATCTAGCTCGGGTTCGGGTACCAACGGTGATGTCATCCAGGCACTTCGGCGGGGGTCCAGCGAAAGCTTGAACCAGACGGGGCAACAGGTCGTAAGGCGAAATCTCAATATCCAGCCGACACTCACGATCCGTCCGGGGTTCCCGGTGCGCGTGATCGTTAACCGCGACCTCGTGCTCGAGCTTTACAAAGGATAGGGAAATGCGCATGGCGAAGTTAAAACTCGGCGCCATCACTGAAGACAAACCGGTCAAGTTGACCTTCGAACTTCCTGCAAATGTTCATCGCGACTTGCTCGAATACGCGCAAGCGCTCGCGCGAGAAACCGGGCAGCCGATTTCTGATCCCTCGAAACTTGTTGCGCCGATGCTAACGCGTTTCATGGCGACCGATCGGGCATTCGCGAAAGCACGTCGCATGCATCAAACCGCGGGCGAGGGATAGCGCTCTCTCAGAAGTGCCAGAAAGCTTGCCAGAGCCGGGTTGTCATTGTCAGCCCGCCAACAAGCGGAATAGCCAATCCGGCTCGGGCCGGTACCATCGCGCAGCTCTCGATAGATTAGACCCGACAAGCTGGAGCCGATATCAGATTCGGTCACAAGACCGACGCCGAAACCGAGGCTGACCAGCCCTTTCAGGGTGTCGCGGCTAACGTCATGTCGTTCAATTCGGGGGCGGTCCTCGGAAGAGACGAACCTGGATACCAAAATATCCTCAAATTCGCGTCCTTGGTCCCGTTGACTCAGCAGGACGGTTTGGTCACGGAGATCGGTCCAATAGATGGTTTCCCGGTCGGCCAGTGCATGACCTTCCGTTAACGCCAGCAGGATGCGTTCACTCCACAGCGGCAAGGTTCGGTCCTCCCTTTGGGTGGGTTCGCCCGTGACGATCGCTACATCAATTGTACCGCTCCGCAGCGCAGTCATAAGACGCGTCCGAGACATCTCGACCATTCCGAGCTCGACACTCGGAACGCGTTGTCTGAATTCCAGCAGCGTTGCTCGTAGATTTCCCGCCGAGAGCGATGTGTAGAAGGCGATCGAAAGCCGGCCAGCTTCACCACGGCTGGTCTGATCCGCCGTTGTAATCAGCGAGTCGATTTGTTCCAGGATTGATCGCGCGTGACGCAGAAAGCCGTGTCCTGATGCTGTCGCGGTGACGCCACCACTCGATCGATCAAAAATACTGATTCCAATCAAATGTTCGAGCTGACGAATGCCGCGACTCAAGGTCGATTGCCGAACAAGCAGAACTTCCGCAGCCCGACGAAAACTGCCTTCATCCGCCGCGACGACGGCGCATCGCAGCTGGGGAAGATTAATAGTTGATATCCGGCTCTTGAGTCTCACGTTGCTAAAGCGCCTTTCGCCGATGATTTCTCACGTCTAAATACAGTGCGCTTAATGAATACCCTGCGTTCGAGCATTAGAGTTATCGACGCACTGATCAGTGGTCGTCATCACACCGCGCCCGGTTCGCTTCAAGGTCGGCGGGAATGGGTTTCTAGGTTAACGGGAAGGATTTTATCGGACGCTTCGACCTCGTCACCTGAAGTGTTTCGATCCATGTGATTTGGCATAATGACGTGAAGTGGCGGGACCAAGAACAGCGAAGCCCGCATCGGACAGCGTGGCGGCGATCTCCATTGCAATCAGCACCTCGTCCTCGACAACGAGCACGCGCTTGCGTTCGGTCGCTGGTGTGACGGCGTGCGCGAGCGCGCCGTTTGGACGCGGCAGAGACTATGTTCCGCGACCTTCGATAATGCGATCTGCCGGGCAGTCGATGCGCCACACGAGACCGGTCGGCGCGAAGTCGATGTGGGCGTCGCAGCTGAGGGCCACCTTGACCGACGCGGCCGACGTCGTTCGAGAGCGCGCCATACTTGATCGCGTTGGTGGCGAGCTCGTGCAGCGCCATACCCAGGGTCTGAGACGCCGACGCCGTGACCTTGACCGGCGGGCCGGACATCGAAATGCGCGTTTCACCCAGGTCGCCGAAAGGGGTGATTTGCGAGCGAACCGGTCGTCGAGCAGCACGTTCGCCCAGCTATTGTTGACCAACAGGTCCTGATTGGCGGCCAGCGCTTGGATGCGTTGGCCAAAACGCTCGATGAAGTCTTCCGGTCGCGTAGCCGCGCGGGCCGCGGCCGGCATAATCACTTGATTTCATGCCAAAAGTTGAATACCGAAGAGAAATTGATGGTAGTGTTATTTGATGGTAGACCTCTCCTACGATACCGACGGCAAGGTTGCGCGGGATACCGTCGAGAAAAGCGCTGTCGATTTTCAGAATAGCGATCTCGAACGCCGGCTGCGTGAGAAGGACGAGGCCCTTGCAACCCTGACGGAGCAGCTGCGACAGGCAAATACGACAACTGGCGGAAGGCTTGTTGCGGGCGACCCACGCTGAAAAAATTCATTTCTTGGGCGAGTTCGTCCACTACATCAACAACGTCCTGACGATTGTTAGCGGGGCGTCGCGGATGCTGAGCCGCGGCGCACCGCCGATCTCTGCGCCAGTCAGCGTCCCCTGACCGGGCACGGTAAGCAAACCTCGTGCCCCTGCCGAAGCGCCAGCGACGCGGCCGCCACCGCCGCCTCGAAAGCGGCTTCCTTGGTCTGATAGACATTGTCGGCTTTGCCGTCATGACCGATCCGCCATTCTCCGGCACTGCCGACGACATCGTAAGATGCAAATTTCACAGCCCTCACTCCCTCAATGCGTGTTCGTTTCCTGCCATTTGTCTGGGTCGGACTTTTTCGTGCCAGGGCGCTGTTCTTTTTCCGGATTGCCCTTCCAGGGTTCATTGGTTTGCGAGTGGGAGCCCTCATCGGTGCGCTGGCGAGGGTCGTCAGTCGGCTTTTCTTTGCTCATGTCGTGCTCCTCCATAAGCCAAAGCCACGGCTGCCAAAAAGTTCCTATAAAGAAGGTTTTGCCCGCAGGGCCTACTCTGCCGCAGTCTGGCGCCGCGACGACATGAGAATTAGGAACGCTTTAAAGCTGGCTGCATTTACAAATATGCGTACCTTCACATTCAACATTACTGACCTGACATCCTTCGAGTCGCCTAGCCTGGCGATATCGTTGAATGACGAGAAGGTTCGCGAGTTCACCGTGATGGTGGCGCGCGATTTCATTCTGGCAATGCCGGACCTGGATCTGAAGGGCTTATGTGTCGCACTCTACGATGAGGCTGGCGATCCGATCTCGATCGTGCCCCTCGATTCGGTTCAGTAGGCGCGGGGAGCTTCGATGCATCACCACAGGAACCATGGGGTTTTCGTTCGGTAACGTCGAGCCGAACAGCAAACAACTATTGTCAGGAACAGAGAGCGTTGCTGAGTTGGCGAAGGCAACCCTTGCGGTCTATCCAAAGCTCGACTGGACAGCGTGGACTGCAGACTATTCGAAAGTCCGCGACGCCATCGCCGAGAGTTATCCGCAGTGGTTCAAGGATTTCAATTCCCGAATGAAGGACCCGGGCGGTTTCTACCGCGATAACAAGGCGCGAAAGAGAGACGTTTCCGATACCAAAACCTTTCGAGCCATGTTTTTTGCGCCAGGGCAATTGTCCGCAACCGGATTTGCGGACGAGCCGGGGTTATTTCGGCCCATGACGTTGCGTTCGAACTACCAATTCAACCAACCCCGCAACCGCGCTTCGCCTTGTGATGGAAGCCGACATTGCCTTTGTCATGGCTACCTCCTTGGTGATGGAGGTAGGCTAGCTTCGGTTGGGGCACGCTTTCCGGTCAAAATTGACCACGTTGTTCGGAATTCATTTTTAAATCTCTTGGATTAAAACTGGGGCAGCGGGGTTGGAGGCGGACACGTACCGAAAAGAAATAATCGAAGAAGGTCGCGCTCTTTGTCATTGCGGGTCGTGATCGAGAACGTCTGCTGGGGATCAAACGCGCCACTTTGACCCCCAGCCAGCCACTTCCGGTCCACATCCAATTGCGGACATCGCGCCGACCCCCGGGATTGAGCGCATAGAGACGACCGCGGCATCGGAAACTGCCCACTATGGGCGCAGCGCAAAGTCGCAGGCGCCCGCATATCCTCGGGTTCTAGCGTGTGCTAGCCTGCGGCATCATAGCGCCACGGCGAAGTGATATTGCCCATCTTCATCGGCCGTGGTGCGCCAGGAAAGCATGTGCCGAGCGTGCCGGGACATCGCTGCTCCGCACCGCTTCGCCGCTCGGTTTCGTTAGCTCTATGGCGATACTCCTGAGTTCAATCGCCTCTTAAGACCCTTTTGAAATGGTCCCAAAGTTGATCGGCTTCGTGTTCGAGCTGCTTGAGATGCTTCCTCGTGGATTCGGTCATGCTCTGAATGGCGACATTCTTGTGAGCAGCTTCGGAAGTTCCGACCGCCTCTAAAAATGCCTTGGCGTTTTCGATGCCTTTCTGTGCCGCTTCAAGCAAGCCACGATAATAGTTTTCGTCGTCGCGTGCGTTCATCCGTTCCTCCTATTTTTAGATCATGGGCTATCGACTGGCCCGCATGCATCGCGCCATCGACGGGATCCTTGCGCTCCTTCACTTCGGTTTCAGTCGCGCCGCCGACGCGGATCGACGACCTCGAGTTCGGTCTCGGGCGACTTGGCTTTTTCAACCGTGATGACGCCCTCATTGCCGACCTTTTTGATGGCGTTGGCGAGGAACTTGCCGATTTCATCGTCGCCGTTTCGAAAAAATGGTGTCTACCTGGGCGATTTCCTCGTTCGAGGTGACCTTCTTGGAGTTCTTGAAGAGGTCGGCGACCACAGTCATCAGCGCAACGCGGTTGATTTTCGACGGGTCAACCGGCTTGCCAGGTCCCGATTAGCGGCTGCTCGACGCGCGCCTCCGTAATTATACGTGATGCACAAATTGTATGTTGCAATGCACCATGCGGGCAGTTATAGAGCGTCCAGATCATAGGGGGATGGGCCTCGCTTGATCCATCAAGAGGACTACAATGACTGATTTTGCTCCCCTTCAGGAAAAGCTCACTGCCATCGTTACCGCTCACACCGACTTTGCGAAGGCATCTTTTGAGGCGAACAAGGCTTATTTCGAAAAGCTCGTCGCCGTAAAGGCACCCGATCAGGCCCTGCAAGTTACGGCCGAGCACGTGAAATCAGCTTATGAGACGTTCGTTGCCGACAGCAAAAAGTTCGCCGATCTGTACAAGAATTTCTTCGAAACTGCTTTCACGCCGAAGTCCGCCTGATATTTTTTTTAATATGTGATGATCAACCCGCCTCCTTGGCGGGTTTTTTTCATGTGGTTACCACGCTTCCAAACCCATCTGCAGTGCGACTACCTGCGTTCGTCAGCTCAGCCCAACTCGGCTATCGAGCAGCGTGTAATGGCTTTTGAGACAATAGCGCCGGATTTAAATATCGAATGTAGAGGCTTCCTAAGGCGTCCGGCGAATCGATCACATATTTGTAATCGCTGCCACTTTCTCCGTTCTGACTCGGCGGGGCCGCTCAGATCGGCTCAAAGCCCGTTCGCGTAATGATAGATCTGGAATATTGCCGGTATGCAGGCCAATTAAGGCGCTAGCAAAAAAATACTGCGGCTAGACGCGGATGTTCGCTCATGGGGAAAAGGGGGTTGGCCGTCCAATCCCCACCTGCAGTTTCTCGCATTATCCGCGTGCACCGCACAAGAGCCGACGACCTCGTAAATCTGAAATTAGTCCTTATCTTACTGTAAGAAGTGATGATGAGGAGCGTGATCCATGAATCCGAAAAACATCTTTCGACACATTGAACGAAAATTGGCTGCAGTCATCAGATCACTCAGGATCACCCTCGACGGCCGAGCTGTGTTGATTCCAATTCCTGTCAGAATTGCCGCCGACCAACGACGGAATCGATCATGATCGATTTTCCAAACCACAGCCGCTCGTATGACTCAACGCGACGTGCCGTGCGATTTTGGGGACATGACAGCGCGATAGAAGCGTCTTTCTATATAGACGAAGATGCGATGACACGAATCCAGCCGGGTGTCCGGCTTGATGAATCAGGGTTCCTGAACGCCTTTGACGCGAACCGCGAAAGAATTTGTGCCGCTGCCGCTAAAGTGTACGTGCGTGGAAGTCGAGGGTCGTACGACCTTAGCGCGGCAAACTTTTAAAATTGCCGCCGCATTAATCGGCTAGAAAAAGGCCTTCTTTTATTGCGGCGAGTTTTAATGTGCTGGCGTCGATCAGTCCGTCAGCGGCGCTCTTGACGATGCGCGATGCCATCCTTGCTTTAGTCGCCGGTGTGACAGGCTTGCCCGACGAGTTACCTATATGGGCCGAAGCGGCTTGCAGAGCAGATTTCATCGTTGAAACTAGTTTCGGCTTGAAGTCGACAGGCGAACTGCCGACGTTAAAGTAGCAGTAGCCCTTCAAGCCAATGTCCCTTGAGGCATCCGAATGAAGCAGTGACGTATCCTTTGCCATCAGCTTCCAATCCCGGGCCTTAAATTGGGCCGGCAAGCGGGCCCCGGGAGCAACGGCTATCCGCAATGACGGATCGGCCTTTCGACAGTAGATGTCGTACGCAATTTTGACGGTTAGATTCATGCGGCGACGATACCGGCGGCGTCGCCCGTCACAATCGATTTCGGCTTTTAAGGTGACTAGTGCGGACCCACAGCCGCGACCAAGGGGCCTGCGGGCCGGGCATCGACCGGCAATTGGGCCAGATCCCGCCACTAGAGCCGCAGCCAGCCAGCCGGGAACCTTCCACATTTTCCAAAGTTTGACAGTGCGGAACTTAGGAGGGGCTGATGGCGAGGCGTTGGACAGTGGATGACCTCGAAAAACTAAAGAGCATGGCCAAACGTTTGCCGGCTCCGAGCATTGCCGAAAAGCTCGATCGGCCAGTTGGAGGCGTCGCGTTCAAAGCTTATCAACTCGGGCTATCGCTGCGTCCGCGGGCCAGGGACAGCGAAAATCCGCCCGATCCCGGGCCTGCTGGTTTCGAATGGTGACGCCTCACGGCTTACTGCGAAACACAACTATCGCCTCAGCCGCCGGCGACCGATCGGTCTTCGACAGACCAGCAATGTATTCGCCGGCGTCCTGCGGGGCGAGGGCTTCAGTGCCGTCGGGTGGGGGACTGGACGTCGAAGGGGCGGGTCCAAGGCATCTATTAATTTCTTAGCAGTCGGGCCGTCGAACGCAGCCCGCGCATTACCTGTTGTCTTATACCAACGGCCTCAAGGACTGACCTTCGCCCAAGTTCTGGTTGTGATTGAGGCGACGCGTTCTGGGTCGTCGGCGAAGAAGTTCCATGCGGCGCAGGATTTGTCGACGATATCGTCGCAGCTTTCGAACACGGTGATGGCGAGTTTGTTACCGCGCAGATATTCCCAGACATTCTCGATCGGGTTCAGCTCTGGAGCGTAGGGCGGCAGGCGGATGAGCGTGATGTTGCGTGGAACGGCGAGTCGGGCTGCGACGTGATAGCCTGCGCCATCGATGACAAGCGCAGCATGCGCTCCCGGCGCAACACGGCGGCCGATTTCGGCCAGATGCATGGACATGGCATCGGTATCGGCGGCAGGACAAGCGCCGCCATAGCGCGGCGTTGCGGACAGACGGCGCCAAAAATGTAAGCCCACTGTAGCGTTGGTCGCGTGGCGCACGAGGCCGTGTTCCTCGCTTGGCCCAGACGCGGTCAGCGTCCCTTGCTGACCGATGCGAGCCCCGTCCTGGAACCAGATTTCGATCGGCTTTGTGATTAAGCGTCCGAAAATGACCCCTCGACCGCTTGGTAGATCATGGCTTAGCGTGCCGATCGGCGTAGGGACCCCACGTCGATTAACACCGGCGCGCGGGATAGTGTTCGCGTTTTACTTCTATTCGGCAACCCGAAAATGCCATGGACTGAGCGTTGAGGTGTGAGCAATTTTGTGCACCTAAGACGCTGGCTTAAGATTTAGCGTCGATCCATTTTTCAAAAACTGGTTTATCGAGGAACTTTTTCGCTTAGACGGCTTTATAATTCGGTCGTCAGGCGTTGCTCAATCCCGTCGGACGACGAAAAATGGATAACTTGAACGGCCTCGGTGGTTCCCCCCGCTGGGGCCGTTTTGTTGACAATAATGCTACCGGCAGTGCCCCCGCCTCGAAGCGCTGTTTTAGAGCCTCTGTCGCAACGAAAATAAGCGAGCGATGACCGGAAATCCACGTATGAAATCTATCTTCCAAAGCTTTCGGGAACGCCGTTCACGATTACCGCCTTGGAATGATCCGTCGCCGATAAGGGAAGAGCTCTTCGGTGTTGAACGACTTGAGCAACATGCGAAAAGCCTGGCTGCAGCGCAGCTGGTTACGACAAGACCTGCCCGTGTTTTGCCCTTGCCCACGAGGCTCAGCGACAACGCTGCGGTTTTACTGAAAGCCTACCGGGCGAGCGCTGCGGAACTGGAGGGCGGTCGCAGCGTGGTTCCGGCCGCGGAATGGTTGCTCGACAATTATCATCTTGTGGAGGAGCAGATCCGCGAAATTCGGGTCGATCTTCCGTCCGGTTACTATCGCCAACTTCCGAAGTTAGCCGAAGGACCGTTCGCCGGCTATCCAAGGGTATTCGGCTTGGCCTGGGCCTTCGTGGCTCACACCGATAGCCACTTCGATCCCCAGACCTTGCGCCGTTTCATCGCGGCCTATCAGCAGGTTCAGCCACTCCTGATTGGCGAGCTGTGGGCGGTCGCGATCACTTTGCGCATTGTGCTGATCGAGAACCTGCGGCGGTTGGCCGACCAGATTACGGCCGGACAACGCTCCCGCGCGGATGCTGACGCGCTGGCCAGCCGCCTTCTTGCGCCGGGCGGTTTCAAGTCCGCGCTCGAAGTCGGCGCCCGCCCCGCAGAGCCCTTGTCGGAGGTTTTTGCAGCGCAGCTTGCCAAGCAACTAAGGGATCAGGACCCGAAAACGACGCCCGCATTGGGATGGTTGGAAGAAAAACTGCGACTTCAGGGTTCATCAATGGATGTGGTTGTCCAGCACGCCCTGCAAAGGTTGGCCGCTTCTAACGTCACCGTACGCAATGTCATCACCAGCATGCGGTTGATTTCGGACGTCGATTGGGCCGAGCTATTCGAGAGCGTGAGCCTGGTCGACGAGCGGCTACGCGGGGCGAGCGCCTTTGCCGGGATGGATTTTTCGACACGCAATTTGTACCGGAGCGCGATCGAGCAGTTAGCCTGGCGATCGACGCCGTCTGAACTTGAGGTTGCTGGCCTTGCGCTAGACGCGGCGCGCGCCGCGCAGGCGACGGCAGTAACAGCCGAGGAAGCCGAACGCACCGGAGACCCCGGATATCATCTAATTGCGGAGGGTCGACCGGCATTCGAGGAGATAATCGGATTTCGGCCCGCGCTCGGGCTGCGGCTCAGCCGCTTCAACATTCGCCTCGGAATTGCCGGCTATGTCGGATCAATCCTGATCGCGACCGCGCTTTTGCTGTCGCTCGCACTTTGGGCGTTGGCTATACCCGAGCTCGCTACCGGATGGCTCATTCTCTTGGCGCTGGTCGGCTTGGTGCCGGCATCCGAGGTTGCGACCGCATTCATCAATCGTGCAATCATGTGGAGTTTCGGCGCCGTCACCTTGCCGGGGCTTGAGCTTACAGCGGGTGTTCCGCAGTCGCTGCGGACGCTGGTCGCGGTACCTACATTGCTGACCAGCGAAGCCGATCTTTTGGAGCAAATCGAACGATTGGAAGTCCACCACCTCGCTGGGGCCGGCGGCGATCTCACATTCGTCCTCCTTTCCGATGGAGTCGATGCGGACCAGGAGATCGTGGAGGGCGATGGGAGTCTGCTCGCCCTGGCCACCGAGGCGATCGAACAGCTCAACCGCCGTTATCCGCCAGGGCCCGGCGGTAAACGCTTCCTGCTGCTGCATCGCCGCCGCGTGTTCAACGCCGGCGAAAACAAATGGATGGGTTGGGAGCGCAAAAGGGGCAAGCTGCATGAACTCAACCGGCTGCTCCGCGGGGCCGTCGATACGACATTTATGTCCGTCGAAGGCAGCGCGCTGCAGGTGCCCCCCGACGTTCGCTACGTTATTACTCTTGATGCCGATACGAGATTGCCGCGAGATGCCGCAGTGCGGCTGATCGGCAAAATGGCCCATCCTCTGAACCGCCCGAAATTCAATGCAACCGAGCAGCGTATCGTTCACGGCTATGCGATTCTCCAGCCTCGCGTCACGCCATCGCTGCCGGTGGGTCGCGAGGGCTCGCTTTACCAAAGGATCTTCTCGGGCCCTGGCGGCATTGATCCCTATGCGGCCGCGGTCTCCGATGTATACCAGGATCTCTTTGGCGAAGGCTCCTATACCGGCAAAGGCATCTACGACGTTGATGCGTTCGAAGCCGCTCTCACCGGCCGCATTCCGGAAAATGCCCTGCTCAGCCACGATCTGTTTGAGGGCGTCTTCGCCCGCGCCGGCCTTGCCTCCGACGTCGAAGTTGTCGACGAATTCCCATCGCGCTACGATGTCGCCGCCAAACGGCAGCACCGCTGGACTCGAGGCGACTGGCAGCTCCTTCCCTGGATATTCGGGCATCATTCAGGACGCTGGCTGGTTCCGCCGGTTGGCAGATGGAAAATGTTGGACAATTTGAGGCGGTCGCTGCTTGGACCGCTGACGTTGATCACTTTGTTTACATGCTGGTTGCTACCGTTGCCTTCAGCCATACCTGCGACCCTTATGGTCCTCGCTACGATAGCAATCCCGGCGTTCCTCCCCGCCTTGCTCTCCCTGCTGCCGCGTCGCGCCGGCATCCTTTTTCGGAGCCACATCGACCGAATCACCGCTGATTTCTGCACTGCGGCGACGCAAGTCTACTTGTCAGTTGCTTTTCTTGCAGATCAAGCCTGGCGCATGGGCGATGCCATCGCGCGAACGCTGGTGCGAGTGTTGCTGACCCGACGCCACCTACTGGAATGGACCACAGCCGCTCAGTCGATGCGAAATCCGAGGCTCGCTCTTGGCGGCTTTTATAGCGAGATGGCGGGTGGCACGTTGCTGGCGATCGTCCTGGCTGTCGCCACCGTGGCTTTCGCACCCTCGTCCTGGCCTCTCGTGCTGCCCTTTGCGCTGCTATGGATGGCGGCGCCGGGACTTGCGTTGTGGGCCAGCGGATCGCCCTCCGTGACACGGCAACTTGCCGTATCTGATCTGGACGCGCGGGAGCTTCGCCTCACCGCGCGTCGTACATGGCGCTTCTTCGAGACCTTTGTGACGATCTCGGACAATATGCTGCCGCCAGATAATTTCCAGGAAGATCCGAAACCCGTCATCGCACATCGGACCTCGCCCACCAATATGGGCCTCTATTTGCTCTCTGCCATTGCTGCGCGCGACTTTGGTTGGGCCGGAACGACGCAGACCGTTGAGCGGCTTGAAAAGACGCTCAACACCATGCAAAAGCTTCCGCGCTTTAGAGGACACTTCTTCAACTGGTACGGGACGTTGGACCTGCAAACTCTCAATCCAGCCTATGTCTCGTCCGTCGATAGCGGAAATCTCGCGGGTCATCTCATTGTTGTCGCCAATGCGTGCGAAGAGTGGACCGACGCTTTAGTCGCGCCGGATGCACGGCGCGGTATGATGGACAATCTTCGGCTGGCGCGTGAGGCGCTCGATAGATTTCGCGCTCAGAGCGGCGACGCTGGCACACAGCTCGCAAGCGTCCTCGCAGAAATCGCCGCCCAATTAGAGAAAGAACAGACGTTTGAGGCATTATCCCCTGCATTGGATCGGCTTGCCGAACGTGCCGCGAAAGCGGCTCGCGGCATTATTGCAGAATTCGCGGATGACCCCTCTCAAGATCTGGTTTTCTGGACCGAGGCGCTAGAAACGTCGCTGGCCGAACATGTCCGAGACAAGGAGATTGCCAGTACGCCGCACGTCCTCAAGGACCGCCTGCTTGCTTTGGCCGATATCGCGCGTGACCTGGCGCTTGCTATGGATTTCAAGTTTCTGGTCGATCCCGAGCGTAAACTTCTATCGATCGGCTATTCCGTCGCTGACATGCGCCTCGACACAAATTGCTATGATCTGCTGGCCTCGGAAGCTCGCCTGGCCAGTCTGTTTGCGATAGCAAAAGGAGACGTTCCCACGAAACACTGGTTCCGTCTTGGACGGGCCGCGACGCCACTTGACGGTGGTTCGGCGCTGATTTCGTGGTCAGGGTCGATGTTCGAATATCTGATGCCGTCTTTGGTGATGCGGGCACCCGCGGGCAGCCTGCTTGAGCAGACTAATCGCAGGGTGGTTGCAAGGCAGAAGTCTTACGGGCGGTCACTTGGCATTCCCTGGGGCATCTCGGAATCCGCTTACAATGCCCGCGACATTGAATTCACCTACCAGTATTCCAACTTCGGCGTTCCCGGTCTCGGCTTGAAGCGCGGTCTTTCGGAAAATGTCGTGATCGCGCCTTATGCAACGGGTCTTGCGACCATGGTGGACCCGCACGGCGCGCAGTTGAATTTCGAGAGTCTTGCAGCGATCGGTCTGCGCGGCCGCCATGGCTTCTACGAGGCGGTGGATTTTACCCGCTCGCGGCTGCCTGACGACGAGGATATGGCAATCATTCGCAGTTTCATGGCCCATCATCAGGGCATGACCATCGTCGCCATCGCCAACACCCTGCAAGACGGCCAGATGCGCGCCCGCTTCCATCGAGAGCCCATCATTCAGTCGTGTGAGCTTCTGCTACAGGAAAGAACGCCGCGCGACGTCGCCATTGCCCATCCGCGGGCCGAAGAGGTGAAGGCTTCCGCAGTCGAAGCCACGGTCGATGCCTCGGGCGTGCGCCGGCTGACGCAGGATTCACTTGCGGGTCCGCCGGTTACTCATTTGCTTTCGAACGGGCGCTACGCGGTGATGTTGACCGCGACGGGGGGAGGTTATAGCCGATGGCGCGAGTTGGCCATCACTCGATGGCGCGAGGATACAACTCGCGATGACCAAGGCTCTTTCATCTTTCTGCGCGATATGCAGACCGAAACTGTCTGGCTCGCGGCTCAGCCGATACGTAGCGATACGAATGAGAACGAGGTGTTCTTTGGCGAAGATCATGCGCAATTCGTCCGGCGTGACGGCACGCTGACAACGACCATGGACATTATGGTTTCCAGCGAGGATGACGGTGAAGTCCGCCGCATATCCTTGAACAATAGCCGACGGCGCCCGCGTGAGATTGAGATCACATCCTATGCAGAGTTGGTTCTGACTGCGCCAGCAACCGATAACGCGCATCCGGCTTTTGCAAAGATGTTTGTTCAGACCGAATATCTGGCCGAATGTGGTGCGCTCATTGCGACGCGCCGTCCACGCGCACCTGACGAACCTCGAATCTGGGCCGCGCATTTCGCGGTCGTGGAAGGCGAAATCGTCGGCGATTTGCAATATGAATCTGATCGGGCCCGGTTTGTCGGTCGATGTCGTACCGTCAAATCGGCTGCGGCAATCGAGCACCACCAACCTCTTTCAAACACGGTCGGGACCGTTCTGGATCCGATTTTTTCGCTCAGATTGAAGATTCGTATCCCGCCTCGCAAGGTCGCGCGGGTCGCCTTTTGGACCCTTGTCGCTGCAACGCGAGCCGAGCTTCTGGACCTAATCGACAAACATCATGATCGTAGCGCATTCGATCGGGTGAAGACTCTCGCATGGACGCAAGCTCAGGTTCAGCTCCGTCATCTCGGCGTCGAGGCTGAGGAGGCCGCGGATTTTCAACGTTTGGCTGCGCCCATTCTTTACGCCGACCCGCGCTTCCGCGCACAATCAGAAGCGATCATTCGCGGAGCGGCGGCACAGTCGGGCCTATGGCCGCTTAGTATTTCAGGCGACCTGCCGATCGTGCTTCTGCGCATTGACGATACAGAGGACATCGCCCAAGTGCGACAGCTACTCCGCGCTCACGAATATTGGCGCTTAAAAGGTCTCGGCGTCGATCTTGTCATCGTCAATGAGCGTGCTTCTTCCTATATCCAGGATCTTCAGATCGCTATTGAGACTGCGGTGCGTAGCAGTCAATCGCGGCCGCCTTTAAGTGAGGGAATTGCGAAAGGATCGGTTTATACACTTCGCTCCGACTTGATGAGCGTCGATGCAAGGTCCTTGCTTCAATCGAGCGCCCGCGTCGTGCTGGTGGCGCGCCGCGGGCCCGTCGCCAGTCAGCTCGCGCGCCTACCGCAGTCGGTCGGCTTGTCGCCAATCCGTCACCCGAAACCTGGCGTGTCGTTGCCGGAGCCCGCGTCCGCCTCGACGGCGCCCGACCTTGAGTTCTTCAATGGCCTCGGGGGTTTTGATAAAGACGGTCGCGAGTATGTAACCATCCTTGATGCAGGCCGGACGACGCCGGCACCCTGGATCAACGTGATCGCAAATCCCACCTTCGGCTTCCAGTGCTCGGTCGAGGGGAGCGGCTACATCTGGGCTGAAAACAGTCGTGAAAACCAGCTCACGCCATGGTCGAACGATCCGGTCGGAGACCCGTCGGGCGAAGCGATTTACATTCGTGACGAAGAAACCTTTGATCTCTGGAGCCCAACCGCGCTGCCGATCCGGGACGGGGGGGCCTACATTGCGCGCCACGGCTTTGGCTACAGCCGCTTCGAGCATGAGGCGAACGGTATTGCGCTGGAATTGCTGCAATACGTTCCGGTTGCCGATCCGATCAAGATTTCCTGCCTCACGCTACGAAACCTCTCCGGACGATCGCGCAGGCTGTCGATCACCTCTTACGCGGAATGGGTGCTAGGCACTTCCCGCGGAGCGTCGGGTCCGTTTATCACAACAGAAATGGATGGGGCCACCGGCGCGATGCTGGCCCGCAATCCCTGGGGTATGGCCTTCCCCGGCCGCACCGCTTTTGCCGATCTTAGGGGCCGGCAGACATCTTGGACCGCCGACCGCACCGAATTTCTTGGTCGCAATGGCGGGCCTGAGTCGCCCGCGGCGCTGATAGGGAGGGTTCCTCTCTCCAAAACAACAGGTGCCGGACTCGATCCCTGCGCCGCCTTGCAATGCGTCGTTGAGCTTGCCGCAGGCGAGACCATCGAAGTGGTTTCCTTCCTCGGGCAGTGTACCACGCTTGACGCGGCCCATGCGTTGATCACCCGCTATCGCGAGGCCGATCTCGACGCCGTATTCAAAGAGGTGACCGATCAATGGAAGAGGTTGCTTGGCGCGGTCCAGGTCAAGACGCCGGATCGAACGATGGATATCATGTTGAACGGCTGGCTGCTCTATCAAACGCTTGCATGCCGTATCTGGGCACGCTCGGCCTTTTACCAGGCAAGTGGCGCCTTCGGTTTCCGCGATCAGCTTCAGGATAGTATGGCACTGACCTTCGCCAGCCCGGATGAGACACGGCGCCACCTTTTGCGCGCCGCTGCGCGCCAATTCGCAGAAGGCGACGTGCAGCACTGGTGGTTGCCGCATTCCGGGCAGGGGGTGCGAACACGGATCTCGGATGATCGAGTCTGGCTCGCGTTTGCGACTGCGACCTACGTTGTTTCGTCAGGCGACTCTGCAGTTTTGGATGAAACAATTCCGTTTCTTGAAGGGCCGCAGCTCCAACCTGGTGAACACGACGCGTTTTTCCAGCCGATGATCGCGGATGAAAAGGGGTCTTTGTTCGAGCACTGTGCTCGAGGCCTAGATCAGTGCGTTGAACTCACTGGCAAGCACGGCTTACCGCTGATGGGCACCGGCGACTGGAACGACGGTATGAACCGGGTCGGCGAAGGCGGTCAAGGCGAAAGCGTTTGGCTAGGCTGGCTCCTGCTGCGCACCATCGAAATGTTGGCGCCGCTCGCGGAAAGCCGCGACGCCGACCGTGCCAGACGCTGGCGCGCTCACGCGGCATTGGTGCGGAATGCGATCGAGCAGGACGCTTGGGACGGCGAATGGTATCGCCGCGCGACCTACGATGATGGCACGTGGCTTGGCTCCAAGAATAATGACGAGTGCCAAATCGATTCAATAGCACAGTCGTGGGCGGTGTTGTCACGGGCTGCCGAGCCCGCGCGTGCTGCGGAAGCGATGGCATCTCTGGAGGGGCACCTTATTCGCCACGAGGACGGTCTAGCTGTCCTGTTCTCACCCCCTTTCGATACCACATCGCACGACCCCGGCTACATCAAGGGTTACCCTCCCGGCCTACGCGAAAACGGCGGCCAGTACAGTCACGCCGCGATGTGGGCGATTTTCGCGTTTGCGGAACTGGGCGCCGGCGACAAAGCACATGATCTCTTTGCACTGCTTAATCCGATCAACCATGCCCAGACCTCCGAAGACGTCGAACGCTACAAGGTCGAACCTTACGTTGTCGCTGCCGATGTCTATTCAATTGCGCCGCATGTGGGACGCGGAGGTTGGACCTGGTACACCGGTTCTGCCGCGTGGATGTATCGTGCCGGAATCGAGGGCATTCTGGGCATTCGGCGCGACGGCGAGGTTCTTGTCATCGAGCCCCGCATTCCAGCCGCATGGCCCGGATTTGAAGTCATCGTAATAGTGGAATCGACGCGCTACGAAATCCGCTTTTCCACGCGATTTATCGGTGATCACCGTGTTCCGAATGCCATCCTCGACGGCACAATCGGTCCGCTTGACCAACTACCGCTCCGTGTCGCCCTCGACGGCAAAACCCACAAACTGGAGATTTACACGGCAAAGCATTGAGAGCGCTTTCTACGAAAATATTCTATCCAAAATGGTTATTCCAAATTCGACAGCCGCGAGAGACGAAGCCGTATCGTTCGAACGACCACCAAGAGTTGCCGAATGGACGTGGTATTTAATTAGGTCCGACGCAAAGACGGCATATACTCTGGCCCATCATCATTTGTGGATTATCTGGATTGATGATTGGTACAAAAGTGGGTACGGCATGAGCCGCCCGCGCGGTCCAAAACCGAAGGTCGCCACCGCTTACAAGTTAGGATGCTCAAGTCACCCGGACCGTTACAATCGTTCGTACTGTGATCTGCCCCCACTTCGTGGGGGCCGGTCACTAGGAGAAGCAAATGAACACGCGCCACGATGAGGGTTGTTATCGCGGCCTGCTTGAGGCCGCGCAAAAAGGCATCGAAAATGGTAAGGAGTTTCTAGAAGCAATTGGCAGTCCGAAGCTGCTCTGAACAACGCCCCCCTTAAGAGGATGGCCGTATCGACGACGACGCGTCTCGAACAACTTAGCGAAGAATTTGATCAACTTTGGGACCGATTCAAGAGAATCCCGAGCGGGGCTGGTTGAGCTAACAGTTTGGAATTGCGTATCGCCCGGCACTCTGGAAAAAGCGGCTGGAAAAGCCGCTCTGAGGGCGGCCTTTCTGAAAGGTACTTTTAAGTTCGAAATACACCCTATGATTTGAAGGATCTTGATAACCCACGCAGCAAATGCGAGCGCCCTCCGAGCGCATCATAAACCCACGTTTGGAGTTGAAATTGCTCGGCTAAAGTTGATCGGTTTTTGGCGGACTGTGAAGATGCCACCGAGCGAGTTAGGCTGATCCTCTCTACGTTGGACAGTCGGCTTTCGTCTGACCGAACTTAGACCGTTATTGGGCACGAAACGGACGTCCAGCAATGTCCGCTCAACGGTTGCTAACGGAGGGAAAGCGGACGTCACCTGGAATGCCGATTTCGGCGGCTTGTGACCCACAGCGAAAGTCGCGTGAGAAAACGAATTGTTGGTTGGGGGTTCAGTAACTGAACAAAGTTACTGTTCGTCGGGATGAACAATTTCCTTAATTTCCTCCGACATATCGAAAATGCACGCTTCGTATAAACTCAGAATGTCTCGGATTAACGCCGCACATTCCTTCGGTTTCAGGAGATCGAAGGGAAATGACCCGACATTAGAATCATGATCACGCCGCAGTTTCTCACGAACGCTTAGAACCCTCTCGGCCCTTTCTCTTATGGCTTTAGGAAAGTACTGAGGGATTAAATCTATGAGAGCAGAAGTCGCCTCATCGATCCGCATCTTGCGTGGGCTTTCATGTGAAGCCAATATTCTAACCGCTATTTGCAATCGATGGAACGTTCCTATCGGGTCACTCCATCCGCGGTTTGGGTCACCGAGAGTCATGATACACGTGAAGCTTGATGTGGTTGATGAGAAGTGCTTTTGTTAATCAATGCCCTTACCACTCCCGTAAGAGCGCCTTCGTCCATTTGCTTTCTGTTTTTGCAACCTCGCTCGGCACAAGTTATTTGACATAAGTGTCAACATTAATAGCCGGACTAAGCAGCGTCAAAATCTATAACTTCCTCTGACAACTCACTACCTCGCGCATGTCTCATCGTGGCACCAATCGGACCTCCAGCGATGTCCGCTCAATGGTCGCTATCGGGGGAAAGCAGACGTCGCGGGAAAAGCCCATTTATCGAGAATGACCCCAAGCGGAATCGCTTGCTAGTTGAAGCAGCGACGCCCAGATGCCTTTTTTCTCATCGGCCGGTCAAGTCGCGCAACGCCTCCGTGATCTGCCGTGCGCTATATGCCTTGGGAGAAAGCGGCTGCCCGTGGGTAGATCGTCGTCAGTGATCTTCGCCCTTCCTGAAGTCGCCACGATCCTGATCGGCGGCCATCCGTTTCGACCTTCGTCCTAATTTGATTTCGGTGGTTCACGCCGTTGGCCCGCAAGGAGTTCCTCTATGAATCTCGACAGTTCGGCTCGGACTAATTCGGTCTGATCTTCCGTCGTTTTGTATGCCTTGTGATAGGCTGCCATAACGCGGTCTATGGCCTTCATGGCAACCTCGCATTTAATGTCGAGTGTCCGGCATTTAACTAGCTTTTCGGCTCGGTTTTGATCCATAATGCGACATCGCCGCGCTGCTTTCGGCATCTATCGGTCACTGGTAGCCCGTAATGCTCTCGCCTAGTCTAACAGCGGGTGCATCACATGCCTGAAGCCTATTCAAATACCTCCGGCCCCTCACTTACGGCTATCGAGCGACCGCGTTGCTCGAACTGTCAGAATCGCATGAACCTGGCCCGGATCGCACCGGGTCCGAGAGGAGTCGACATCCGTACATTCGAGTGCGGCAAGTGCCAGCATGTCCAGATTCTCAGTGTTGAAACTGACCCGATGAAGTCGGCCTAGGCTGGCTGACAGCACAGCGAGCTTAAGGCGCCAGAGTAAATGGAACTGAACGATTTCGCCGCCTCGCCGTCATAGTATAACGGGAGTCGCGGCAATGAGCGTCGAAACAAAAGAAGGGCTTCTCGAAAAGCTGGACCAATGACGGCGACTGCTGCGGAAAGTGCCTGATCCAGAGACAACCGAGACCGTGAGAGCTTACGTCGAGGAACTCGAAGCGAAGCTGTTAATGTTGATGAGCCACGGGCCGAAAGACTAGAACCGCTGCCTACCGCGAGGAGCAGCATAGTAGAACATAATTTCAAAATCGTTCTAGGATTTCGGCATCTGCATCAAACGTTGAGCGCTGAGTAGAGTGAGCGCCAGCAAAAGTTGGTCGCGGAAAATCCTGATTTGCCCCAACAGCCGCTCGCGGAGTATGGGATTGTCGGTACTTAGCGCGATTGACTCGATCACCCGCAGGTCTTTTTCGATCACGGACTTGTTTGCTGAAATCGCCTGCGCATTTTTTGCCAGCGCCAACACAAACTCATCGAGCTGGTCCGATTGCGATGATCTTACGGTCGCTTGTTCGGGACCAGCCTGTTTGAATTGAATTACTCTTCCCATGGCCGATCCTCGTGCAGCAACGATTTATGCGGAATACCGGATAGCGCTCGGAAAGAGAGATTGCCGGAAACCTACGCATCCTAAAAAATTGAGGTGTACAGAAACTTTGTCCGAGAAACGCCGGCTAGCTCAAAAATCGCCACCCATCATTCGAAACGCGACTTTCCCACTCAAAAAATGACGCCAGCTCGCGCACCTCTGGATTAGTTGGCGTGGAAACGATTGAGACATCGGGCCCGATAGAGTCCACCTCGTCTCGGCAATCGAAAGTAAATTATTAAGCATGACATGCATAATGCCAACTAGCCCAACGTCTGAAGGACGATCCGGGGAAAGTCAATTGCTGTCCAATCCCCAGCCCACTGAGGTGTACCTGTGAGCACGATGGATTTATCTCGCCAAATCAACTCCCGACAGCCACCACTTGGCTCGACCGCCGGCACGAGGGCACATCGAGAAATCAAGGCACTGGGTATCGGGGGAAAACTCCTCGGCGTAGTCCTGGCCCTGGCTGCGGTCGCGCTGCTTGCGGCGGGGCTGGGCGTCTCCGGCATGCGATCGTATCACGACCAGGTTGCCGCTATGACCCGCGCGTCTTCCCGTGCGCTGTTGGGCGAGCAGATGGACAAGCTGGTCACCGCGGTCGTTATGGAGTCCCGCGGGATCTATATGTCGGCTGACCTGACAGAAGCCGAAAAATTTGCTCCGACGTTGCTGAAATCTCTCGCGACCTTGCAGCAGAAGACAATGGATTGGGTTGCGCTTGCGCCGGCCGCAGAACGCGAGCAGTTCGCTGACGCGGCGGGCAAGGTGGATGATTTTGTCCGGTTCCGCAAAGAGCTTGTTCGCCTCGCTCGGGAGGTAAACCTTCACGAAGCAAGAGCCTTCGGCGACAATGATGCAAACCGGAAAAATCGCAGCCAGCTGAACAAGTCGCTGACCGGTCTGGTCGAAAAAAGCAGCGCGCGGATTGCAGAGCTTAGCCGCGATCTCGACGATTTTTACTGGGATCGCCTGCTGCAATTGATAGGATTTTGCCTGGCTGGAGTCGTCGCCGGGATCGTATTGGCCATCTTTGTGATACGGCGCAGCGTTGTGTCGCCATTAGCCGGAATCGTCTCAGCGGTGTCTAGCGTCGCCGAGGGCAATCTGGAAACGGAAGTTCCCGGCCTGTCTCGGGGCGACGAGATCGGCACGCTGGCAAGTTCGCTTTCGAACTTCAAGGAGAAGCTGCTGTCTCAACGTAAGCAGGACAGTGAAATAAGTCAGCTGCGTGCCGCCAACGAGAAGGAGTCCGCTAAGACCCTGCTTGAGATGTGCGAAACGCTCGAGGCGGACGTTGAAAGCACTGTCGCTGAAGTACTCCAGCATAGTCAGGAAGCGGTAAAAATCGGCGAACGTGCCGTTGCCGATGGCCGCGCCATCGCGAGTGAAGCTCTCGCCGTGGCCGCGGCCGCTGAGCAGGCCAGCCAAAATGTCACCAGTATCTCAGCGGCGACGGAAGAGCTGTCTGCGACCGGCCGCGAGATTGCTAGACGTGCTGTTCAATCCGCCGACGCTTCGCAAAAAGCCGTTGCGGAAGTCGAGCAAGCCGGGACAACGATCTCCGCGCTCAGCGCCTCCGCAGAGCAGATCGGCGTTGTCGTTAGCCTAATCTCGGAAGTGGCTGCACAAACCAATCTTCTCGCGCTCAATGCGACGATTGAAGCTGCTCGCGCTGGCGAAGCTGGCCGAGGATTTGCCGTAGTCGCAACAGAAGTTAAGGCCCTCGCGCGCAAGACCAGCGACGCGGCTACTGATATCAGCGGACGTATAAAGCAAATCTGCAACGCCACGGGTCAAAGCGTTGAAGCGCTCACCAAAATCGGTGCCGCGGTGCGAGAGATCAATGAAGTTAGTGCCGGGATGGCTGCGGCCGCCGAGGAGCAAGAGGCTACATTGCAGGAAGTTGCGCGCAGTCTTTCGGAAGCCTCATCTGGCGTCAATTCAGTGGCGTCAAGCGTGGCTGACATTTCCGCCCGCGCTGCGCAAGTCGAAGGTCAGAGCCGAGCTGTTTCGACGGTCGTCACCAATACAGACACGAGGGTCAGCAATCTGCGAGCAAACCTGATTGTCTCGTTGAGATCGTCCGCCGCAGGCGATCGTCGTTCGGCCCAGCATCGGATCCCAGTCAAGCTGCCCGGAACCTTAAAATGCGCAGGCAGGGTCCTTCAAGGGACGATCCTGGATATTTCCTCCGGAGGATTGCTGTTTCGAGTTGATGTTTCGGATAAAGCGGTTGCGGAAGGTGCAACTGTTGCCGTCGAGATTGAGAAAATTGGCATTATCGCCTGCCGCGTGATTGCCAAGAGTACCGCCGAGATGCACCTGCAATTCGAAACTATGCCTGACGAAGTCCGGCAACGGCTCGCGGCGTTCATCCGATCCGTAGATGAGGCCGACAAAAAGTTCATTTCCGCGGCGAAGCACGCGTCGACGCAAATAGCTCAAATATTCGAAGAAGCGATCACCAAGGGAAACATTTCGAATGATGCGTTGTTTGATACGAATTACCGGGCTGTGCCAAGCAGCAACCCTGTTCAACATCTGACGCAGTCCGTTGAATTTTGTGACCTCGTCCTACCACCGATTCAGGAACCTATAATGGAACTCGATTCGCGCGTCGTGTTCTGCGCCGCGGTCGACCGAAATGGATACCTCCCCACACATAATCGGATATTCTCTCAGCGGCAGCGACCAGACGACCGCGTTTGGAATATGGCGAATTGCCGAAATCGGCGTATCTTCAATGATCGGGCTGGTCTCAGTGCGGCTCGCACGTCTAGGGAGTACTTATTGCAAACCTACGATCGGGAAATGGGCAACGGAGTCGTGGTCACGTTGAAGGAAATTGACGTTCCTATTCAGGTCCATGGCCGTCATTGGGGCGCGGTTCGACTGGCTTTTCGCGCCTGAAAGCGCAGCAGAGCTGCGAACATTGATTGCCAGTTGCACGACGTGGGTTGCGTGCTCAGAGCCGAATATTTCGAGGAGTTCGCGGCGCAGGTGGAAGAGGTGCCGCTCCTGAATCGTTCAATGGTTATGCTAGGGCACGCTAACGCGGTGACTGCGACATGGCCGGCGGACCTGCTGCTCGTTTCGATTCGCTGGTGTGAGCTCTTCGGTCTATTGACGGTCCGCGATGTTTTGCGCTGGTGATGCAATACAACGATTTGCCCCCTTCTTCTACCCGCTAAAGATAGCTGGATAATGTTCGCTCGCTCTTTGGTTGACGCCGAATCGGCGCTGCCGTTCTTCCGCTTTCGCTTGGCTTGCGGCGCGAGCATTTATCGCAAGTGGACACAGATTTTACGAATGCTACGTTGCCCGCAGAAAATCAATCGGTTGACTCCATGTCACAGGAATGCCCGGCAGAGCCGCTGAACCGATTTCCGGTGTTTCAGACTTCGGATTCCGAAGAGTTTGAGCACGTCATCCTTACTCAGTTCGGTGCAACAAGAGCCGAGGTTGAGGGTGACATTGGCTTCAACGCGCGCGGAAATCTCGTCCAACTCAAGGACATTGCATTGGTACACGGTGCCAGCAACGCTAATATTTCTATTGAATACCCGGAAGTTAATTTCTTCCGATTTTCAACGGCCATAGCGGGTTCTGGCGAAGCTGTCGTTGGCAGCAAAACAACGCCTATTGACGAAAGCCATTCGTGCATAATTTCTCCGGGATACTGTACCAAGATCAGCGGTAAAGGTCGACATGGGTGGTTGACCCTTCGCATTGGTGCGACCGCACTTGACCAGAGATTGATTTCTATCTTGGGCTACATGCCGAAGGGCAGCCTTAAGTTCGAACCTACCGTGGAAATCAACCGACCAGAAGTGCATGCTCTTCGCCAACTCATAGGTTATTTTTCCGAACAGTTGAATTCGATCGAAGGAAGCCTTCCACCATTGGCAATAGCGAGCCTGGAAGACGCCCTTGTCGTAACATTTTTGTACGCTAACAAGCACACGTTCGGCACTATTTTAGAACGGAACAGTCCTGACACGTCATCGCGAGAAGTTCGCGCGGTTGAGGAATACATCGAAGCCAACTGGAACAAGCCACTGCGGATCGCGGATTTGATGAATCTAACGAACGTCGGTTCGCGGAGCTTGTTCAGGTCATTTAGGACCGCACGCGGCTATTCACCGATGGCGTTCGCAAAAATGATCCGCCTCAAACATGCGAAGGAAATGCTTAGCGCAGGAAATCAGGATACCTCAGTGACGGGTGTGGCGTTCAAATGCGGCTTCGGCAACCTCGGACACTTCGCAAAAGAATATCGGGACGCGTTTGGCGAGCTTCCCTCAGTGACTCTGGCGCGGTCGTGCCGATAGGTTCGAAGCCAATCACGTGGCTTATCCGAATAGTGTCACGTTTGCTCAATTTGTGACACTCAGAAAATGATTACGCCTTCCTTAACCATCAGGAAATGATCGCCATCATATAGTTAAAATATCGTCACGCGCGATTCGGGGGCGGCAATGAAAAATATGGGTGATATGGATCTTGAGTACGCGAAAACCCTATCAAGTGGCGCCATCAAATCCATGTCGCAGTTGTCGGTACCCGCAACTCCGAGCAATTATAGCGTTTGGTTCCATTATATGCTTGGCATACCGCCGGGGTTACGGAAGACAATAGACATTCTGCTCGGCAATAAGCGCAAGTTCGATGCGTCGATCAACCACGAACTTTACGTCGCCTTCGTTGACACGCAGTCGGGGGTCTTACTGGCTGGCGACGCGCCCCAAAAGTTAAATGGCATCATTGACGCCGCAAAACATTTCCTCGCGAACGCGATTTCCGACACCAAAACGCAGATGGCGACGCTGGAACAGGTATCTGCGCGCGTTGAAGGGAATAGCGATCCAAGCCCTATCATTCAAACCCTGATGTCCGAGCTCGAAAAAGCAAACCGCAGGGCTTCTGCGCTCGAAGCGAATTTCGTCGAAACGTCGAATCAACTTGAAAAGGTGCAGTGCTCCTTAGCGGAAGCAGAGAAGCGTTCCAACACTGATGCGCTTACCGGACTTGCTAACAGACGGGCCCTTGATGACTTTTTGCGCACCTCATTGATTCAAGCAATGGAAACGGGGGAGCCTCTATCAGCATTTATGATCGACATTGATCATTTTAAGAAATTCAACGACACGCACGGACATTTAGTAGGTGATCAGGTGCTCCGACTAGTCGCGAAGGTTTTGCAAGACAGCATTCGCGACGGTGATCTTGCCGCGCGGTACGGAGGCGAGGAGTTGACCGCCGTATTGCCGGGGGCAGATCTCGCGACCTCTAAAGCAGTCGCTGAGCGCGTGTGCCGTCGCATTTCGGATGCAAGACTGACGAGGCGCGCGAGCGGCCAAGAAATAGGGAGCGTTACGGTCTCGATTGGGATTGCGCAGTTTCGGCTCGCCGAGTCTGCTGACGCACTAATTGAGCGTTGTGACCGGGGGCTTTATCAAGCAAAGAGCGCCGGTCGCAATCGCGTCGTAACCGAAATCGAGATTGAAGACGAATCGGCGGCTTAACGCCCGCATGGTGCCGATGCGAGCCATGATCGTCGCGCCTCCGTTTTCGGCAACCAACACCAGGCACTCCATCGTCGCCTGCCAATCCATCGCCTCATGTTCGGCCTTCGGCAGCTTGGCGGTGTCGGTGCCAGCGCCTTGAGCGTTCTTAGTTGGCCGATTTGAAACGTATGGGTGGCCAATTATTTAGGTTAAGGCCGGACAATACGTGATGCTCAGCGTCAGCGACACGGGCACGGGCATTCCTGCTGATGCGATAGATCGCGTTGTCGAACCGTTCTACACAACAAAGGAAGCGGGTTCAGGTACTGGCTTGGGCCTTTCAATGGTGCACGGCTTCGTGGTCCAATCGAAGGGGCATATGAGGATTTACAGCGAGTTGGGACATGGCACCACTGTAAAGATCTATTTGCCGCGGCATGTTGAGCAAGCGCAGGTTCTCGCCGCGCCAAAAGGTGAGAACATCGCGCTGCAACCCGTTCCGCGCGCGATTGACGGCGAGACCGTGTTGTTGGTTGAAGATGACGACAGCGTTCGTGAATATGCCGTGGAAGCCCTTGAAGACCTTGGATATCGCGTGCTTGCGGCCAAAACGAGTTCTGAAGCAATCCGTATGGCCGAGAGCAACTCGCAAATCGATGTGCTCTTCACGGACGTCGTTCTCGGCGGTAGTTTGAACGGAAAGCAACTGGCCGATCAGATTGTAAGCCTCCGCCCACCTATTCCCGTGCTTTTCACGACTGGATACACGCGCAATGCGATTGTCCACCACGGCCGGCTTGATGCGGGCGTGAATCTCCTGAACAAGCCCTATACTCAAAGAGATGTTGGCGAGAAGATCAGAAGGTTGCTTGATCAATCTATTGATCAACGAGGCAAGTCGCAGTGACGCTCTGGGGCGGTTCAGTACGATCATTCCCGCCGGTTCGACTCCCATTTATCTAGACAAGTGCGCACCGAGGCTCCGTAGCGCAATGCGGTGCGGTCGGAGCTGAGGCTGGTTGTCCGAGCTATCTTTCGGAAAAACAAGCAAAAAGGGGTGTCTCGGTTATCGCTCGCTCAATCGGTTTAGGATTTTGAAAGGGCGATGAAAAGACCGGTCAGCGTTACGCGCGGCCAGCCTCTTAAGCCCATGATAAAATGCGGATTTTTGTTGATTTCTGCGGTCCCGCGAGTAGCCTTGGCAGTCGCAGGCAGGACGGGTGTTGGGGGCTTAGCAATGACGACAGCTAAGTCAATCATCGGGATAGAGGGCCTGGACGATCTTACTGGAGGTGGGCTGCCCGCAGGCCGTGCAACCCTCGTGTGCCGGGCCAAACTGCGTAAAGACCCTGTTTGCAACTGCCTTCCTAGTCAACGTAGATTTGAACTACCAGATTATCGAAGCTCGTGATGCAATCGAGGCTGCCGAGGTTTTCAACCGCTTAAGACAAACTATCGACCTTTTGCTGAGCGATGTGGTGATGCCAGGCAAGAATGGCCGTATTCTCAGTGAGGAACTGGTCCGACGGAATTCCGAAGTCAAGGTCCTATTTATGACCGGCTACTCACGGGATGCCCTCGTGCATCATGGACGCTTGGATGCCGGGGTTTCCCTGTTGCAAAAGCCAGTCACTCAAAGAGATCTAGCTAAGGGTCTTCGCGCGTTGCTAAAGGGTTCGGCCGGGCGCCAGCCCCCGCAGCAAGACATAGCCTAATCCATCATTGCCACCGCGCATCTTCTGAGTCCGAAGTGCCGAGCCCAACTCGCGGCCATATCGATCACCCCTCCTACCAGGCTTCCAGCGAAATTTCTGCCATCCTAGCGGGGCCGTGGTAACAATTCACGGTCGCCAGAGCATCAACCACAAATTCAACGGAACAATTCCATGCCCGCCCCACATGGGAAGGAGTCGATATCGGTCCCGACCGTAGCGACCGATGTCACCCGGGAAGAGCTTCCGTACCGGCTGCGGCAACAGTCCCTTTTGGGTGAGTTTGGCCGCTCGGCGATGCAGACCCGCGACATCGGACAAATCCTGCAGCGCGCCACCGAACTCTGTGCGCAGGGCCTTGAGACCCCGTTCGCCAAGGTCTTGGAGTATATGCCCGACGATAAGCGGTTGCTGGTGCGGGCCGGCATCGGCTGGGCATCAGGGACGATCGGCCAAGTGTCCCTTGGCGTAGACCTCGAATCCCCTGCCGGGTTTGCTTTCCAAACCGGACAAATGGTCATTTCCAACCACCTCCATGAGGAAACGCGATTTCGAACGCCAGAGCTCCTGTCGGATCACGGGATCAGACGCGCAATCAACGTCCTGATCGCACGAGGCGGCGAAGGCCATCTGCCTTTCGGCGTCCTCGAAGTCGATAGCCCTGAGCCCGGCCAATTCGACGTTGCGGATGCGGACTTCCTTGCCGGTTTCGCCGGGCTGCTTGGCATCGCCATCGAGCGCCAACATGCCGACGCCGATCTCCGGGAAGCCCTCGACCACCAGGCCATGCTGACGCGAGAGATGAGCCACCGTGTCAAGAACAGCCTCGCATCGGTCGTGGGGCTGCTCCGCGTGCAAAGCCGCAGCGCGCAGTCGGAGGAAGTCCGCAACGCACTCAAGGACGCGGCTTCACGCATCACCACGATTGCCCAGGTCCACGACCATTTATGGCGCAGCACCAGGATCGGGTTCGTCGACGTCGCCGACTTTGCGGGCGAGCTTTGCAGGAAGCTGCAGGAGACGGTTTCGCACAAGGTAAGCTGCACCGTCGGTCATCTGATGATTTCGGCTGACAAGGCGATTCCGCTGGGCCTTCTGATCAACGAGATTGTGACGAATTCCGCCAAGCATGCCTACCCCGATGCGTCAGGCGAAATCCGGGTATCGGGCGAAAGTCGCGGGCCCGATTTGCATGTGGAGGTGTCGGACCGCGGAATTGGTTTTCCGAAGGATTTCGATATCGACCAGCCACGCGCAAGCCTCGGCTTCAAGGTAATCAAGAGCTTGCTTGCTCAACTCGACGGACGCATTGCAGTGGCCTCCAATACACCAAAAGGCGTGACCGTCCAGCTTGATATACCGTTGGAATCCAACGCTGCATGACGCGGGGTTAGACACTATCCGCCGGCTCACGCCGCGTCGGTTTGGCTACTTAAAAAGCACGGGCAGGGGATCGCAATCGCCATTCCGACAAATAGAAATTTAGCAGTTATCTCATTCGCAGAGAAAGCTGCAAAATGTCGGAACAGCTTCTGAAAACATTGTGGAAATTGGCCGACTTCCAAGCTGAATACGAGGGTTCGATTCCCTTCACCCGCTCCAAAACGATTTCAATGACTTAGCCGAGTAATTTAAACTTCCGTTCTGACGCCATTCCGACAATTTTGACCCGTCACAGCTGAAGGCTGAAGCAAATTCGCGAGTATTTTCAATATCGACTTAAGGTTGTTCTAATCTATGATAATCGTCTTCAATAAGCTTGGCTCCTGGCAAGCGTGCTGACGATTGTTGATGTCCTCGAACAGCAATGATCGCGACTCTCAGAGGAGATGCGAGCTTCGGGCGAGGCGCGGCGGCGACTATACGTCCATCGCATGGCCGCGGGGAGCGCGATGTGGACGCCACTGGGTCACCACGCTTGCTCCCTCAGTGTGCGGGCATAGAAAATCTCCAGACAGCTCAAAGTGAGCGGCCACGCCCTATGTTCAAAATTGTTGAAGGCGTTTTTGCGCCGAGGCTCAATTCGCCGAATGAGCGGTGATGGAATGGCCGGTTGTGGCAGAGCGGTCGCTCACGCGTAACAGTTCTCCCTCCCGCTCCAGAATGAGTAGAAATGGAGTCGATGCTGATTGATCAGTTTTTCATGCAGAGTCGCAAACTCACGGATCATTTCGGTGATCAAACCGGCCCGACGAAGCTGGCGTCCGGAGCGAGAGGGATCAACTGAAAAGCAGCCAGTTATGAGCAAATTGCTCAGCCATCGGATGCGGCACCAGCTATAAGATCCATCAGTTGGGCCTACGGATCACTGCAATCCCGATTTGGAGGCGAGATGACGCAGCCCCGCGAGCCGCACGATGGATTGCGCGGCAAGTTTCTGGGCCAGTTCCATGCTGCTCTGGTCGGTCGCGCGGTCGGCATCGTCGAGATAGATGTTGGACAATTGCTCTGCGCGGCGCAGCGCACGGCGTTTGACGTTTTCGATCTCCTCGATCTTCATACCGGCGTCGTTTCCGTCTGAAGGCGCCAGCAAAGGCGGGGGCAGGGGAGCCGGATCGAGGGTCAGGAGCTGTTCGCGCCGGACCGGGTCCAGCCGTTGCGACCAGGTCATCATGTCCCTGAGGAGCAGGCTTTCCAGCAGTGCTGCCGAGCCAGATTCGTCGATCTCCTCGTCAGCCTTCGCGCTGGCTCCGATCTTCCGTTCGGCGCGCCAGGAGAGGCGCCGTTCGCGGCGCAACTGATTGCCGTCGGACAGCGCCTGGTGCGCCAGCTGCTCTGCGGTCTTGCGCACCAAGGGATCTTCGGCAAGGGCGATGACGTAAGTCCAGAAAACGAAGCCACGTTGGCGTTGGCGGGCCGCGAGCGCCCAGACGGTATAAGGCGAAGACAAGCTGGAATTTCCGATGTCGGCGATTTCCGCCACTGGAACGAGATCGATTGGCGTCCAGCACAAGTCGGACGCATCGGGACGCTTGCCGCAGGCGGCAAGGCAGGCTGCGGACAGGCTGCCACAGCGATCGCGCTCGCGTGTTGCAAGAAGCTCGAAGACGGGACGCACCGGCAGCAGGCGCTCATCCATATGCGTGGCAAGCGCGCCGTACTGCCGCGCAGCCTTTTGCGCCTGGTCATATGCAATCGCATAAAGCTCGCTCAAGCTTCGTACCGGGACTGGCGGCACTGCGGTCAGAAGCTGCTCTTTGCGCATGTCGGTTTCTTTCTCAAGATAAGTCTGAACCAATAAGACTGTCGGCAGTTTGATCTAGCGCAACTAGCGATCTCGTTGGGTGTTCTACCAATTGCCCGAGCTTGCAATCCAGAACAACGGCGTTCTGCTGCTGAATCTGGAACATGTCGCTTGCGCAAACCCGTCAACATCTATGTCCTGTTTGGAATCCTGGCCGTTTTCGGCTGGATTGCCATGCTTGGAGAGGCGTGCGCCGCGGGCCGGCTTAGCGACTATCTTGCTAAGGCCGAGCCGGCCGACTTGGTGACGGGCGCCAATCGCTTTGGGCCGCTGCAAGGCGATCCCGCGATTGCGCCGGCGTACAAAGACGATCAGCTCCTTGGCTTCGTTTACCTAAACTCCGATTTTGCCAACGCCACTGGGTACTCTGGAAAACCCATCCAGATCCTGGTCGGTATCGATCCAAAGGGCTTGCTGACGGGCCTCAAGCTCGTCGAGCACAAGGAACCCATTGTTCTCGTGGGCATTCCGGTAAGTCGCATACTTGAAGCGGTCAACAAGTTGATCGGCACCGACATGGACCACGTGGCACGCGGAACCGCGCCTGCGCCGCAGGTCGATATCGTAAGTGGCGCGACGGTCACCGTGCTGGTGATGGGCGACAGTATCGCCCGTTCCGCGACCAAGCTGATCAGGAGCGGCCGGCTCGGCGGTCAGGCCGACCTGGCAGCTGCTGCCGCGCCGCAGGCGGCCAAGGTGGTCGATCCCAGTAAGAGCGAGATTCGCGACTGGCAAGGCCTGGTCGGTGACGGTTCGGTTCGCCGGCTGGTCCTTTCCCTTGCCGACGTCAACAAGGCCTTCGAAAAATCCGGCAATGCCGGCGCCGCCACGCACCCAGAAGAGGGCGATCCGGACGATACCTTCGTCGACCTCTACGTTGCCGATGTCGCGGTGCCGACGATCGGGCGCAGCCTGCTCGGTGATGCCGGCTACAACCGGTTGGCGGACCGACTGAAGCCAGGGCAACAGGCGCTGATCGTCGCGGGATCGGGCCGGTATTCCTTCAAGGGGGCTGCCTACGTGCGCGGCGGGATCTTCGACCGCATCGAATTGATCCAGGACACCAACAGCATCCGCTTTCGCGACCGCGATCACACGCGGTTGGGAAACCTCGAAGCCGAAGGCGCCCCTGACTTTCCCGAGATTGCCTTGTTCACGGTGCCGCCGGAATTCGCGCTCGATCCGGCCAAACCGTGGATATTGCAGCTGCTGGTGCAGCGCGTGGTCGCGACCCGCGAAAAAGCCTGGCTCACCTTCGATCTCAGTTACACGCTGCCCGACGCTTACATGAAAACGGCGCCTGCGCCGCCGGTGCAACAGCAGGCCGCCACGCCTGCCGCGGCGCCGTCGGCCGCGCCTGCGGTCGCGCCGCGCGACGCGAAAGAATCCTTCGCCGCCGAAGACGATCCGCTGTGGATAAAAATCTGGCGCGGCGACGTCGTCAAGATCAGCACGACGGTTGCAGCGCTCGGCGCGCTCACCTTGATCTTCTTCTTCCAGAATGCCCTGGTCCGCCGCCCAAGGCTCTACACATGGGTCCGGCGTGGCTATTTGCTGTTCATTCTGGTGTGGATCGGCTGGTATGCGAACGCCCAGCTCTCGGTGGTCAACGTCCTGACCTTCGCCAACTCGCTGCTGACCGGCTTCAGCTGGGAATACTTCCTGTCGGCTCCGTTGATCTTCTTGCTTTGGGCTGCGATCGCTGCAGGGCTGCTGTTCTGGGGGCGCGGGCCATTCTGCGGCTGGCTGTGTCCGTTCGGTGCGCTGCAGGAATTGCTCAACAACGTCGCCCAGGCGGTGAAGATCCCGCAATACCGGCTACCTTGGGGCCTGCATGAGCGGCTGTGGCCGATCAAATACATCATCTTCCTCGGCTTGTTCGGTATGTCGTTGTACTCGACCGCCTTTGCAGAACAGCTGGCCGAAGTGGAGCCCTTCAAGACCGCCATTGTCCTGAAGTTCGCGCGTGAATGGCCTTATGTCATTTACGCCCTGACGACATTATCAGCCGGCCTGTTCGTCGAACGGTTCTTCTGCCGCTACATGTGTCCGCTCGGCGCCGCGCTGGCCATTCCCGGCCGCATC
>Ga0209023_10000520_pt1 | contig 58038 bp, 54 predicted proteins | sample LakOneMetagenome_FD_187468 | JGI IMG/M metagenome (GOLD analysis project Ga0209023, IMG submission 187468) | Freshwater and sediment microbial communities from Lake Erie, Canada (SPAdes) (version 2) | ecosystem: Environmental > Aquatic > Freshwater > Lentic | place: Lake Erie, Canada...
GATCTCCTCGTCGGAAAGCACGGTGTCCGTCGGGCCGTCGGCGAGCACGCCGCCGGCGGGATCGAGCACGATCACACGATCGACCACGTTCTGCCAGACGGCCACGCGATGCTCCACCACCACGAGCGTCGCGCCCGACCGCTCCAGTCCCCGAATCACGGCGTCCCGTACCTCGATCACACCCTCGGGGTCCAGATTGGCGGTCGGTTCATCGAGAAGCAGCAGTCCGGGTTCCATCGCCAGCACGCCGGCCAGGGCCAGACGCTGCTTCTGGCCGCCGCTGAGGGCGGATGTGGGGTGGTCGAGGGGCAAGTCGAGGCCGACCGCCGCCAAGGCGGAACGAACTCTGGGCCAGATCTCGGCGCGAGGAACGGCGAGGTTCTCGCAGCCGAACGCGACATCGTCGCCGATGCGGGCCAGGACAACCTGGGAATCCGGATCCTGTAAGACAAGACCGACCCGGCCCCGCGCGGCCACGGAGCGACGTCCGTCGATGAGAAGTTCACCGATGGCGTCGCCGTCCTCGGCATCGCCCAATACTCCCGCCAAGGCGTGCATGAGCGTGCTCTTACCCGCGCCGCTCGCGCCCAGCAGCAGCACTCTCTCCCCCGGGGCGATGTCGAGGTCCAGGCCTGACACGGCCGGTGTGCTCCGCCCCGCGTGCTGCCAGCCCCACCCGCGCGCGCTGATGCGCGCCGCGGCGCTCCGCCGGTCCCCGCTGCTGTGCGCTGGCATCCGCTATCCAGCGGCGACGCCCACGGTGCGCGCGTCCCGTCCGCTCGCGAAGCGGCTCAGCGCACCGGTGCGGGCAAGTCCCCGGACAGCCAGCCAGGACAGCAGCCCCGCCAGCACCGTGCCGGAGACGACGGCGGAGATGAAATAAATGACCTTGAAGCCGACGTCGAGCGCCGCGTAGCTCGTGAAGGAGGTGTCCAGCAAGCCGACCGCGATGCCCGCACCCGCGCCGGCGAGCAGGGCAACGCCCAGCCGGAAGTTGGCATAGAAGAACAGGGCCAGGATCAGCTCGGCGCCCAAACCTTCGACCACGCCCCAGATCAGGGTGGAGAATCCCCACTGCGTGCCGATCAGCATCGACACGACCGCGGCGATGACTTCGGTGTAGAGGGCCGCCCCGGGCTTGCGGATGACCAGACCGCCGAGCACGCCGGCGAAGAGCCAGCCGCCCGCCAGCAGGCCCTCGAGGCCGGGCGTGAATGCCAGGATCCCGCTCAAAGGCGACCAGGCCAGGCCCCACGCCCAGAAGATGACGCCACTGGCGACGCCGATGACACTGGCCACGACAATGTCCACGACCCGCCAGCGATAGTTGCGGGTCGGACGCGAAGCGCGGGTGCTCGCGCCGAGGGATGTGGATGATGCGTGCACTGTGCGTGCCCTTTCCGTAGGTGAGTACAGGGGTGGGGCACGGGTTAGAGAAGTCTCCCTGCGCCGGCATGATCCGGATCAGGTTCGACGGTCGAAGCTCTCCAGCTTCCTCTCAGCCCGGTTCACCGGACTCCCGTGTTCATGTTGAGTCTAGCTCCCGCTTAGACTCACGGCATGAGGTTTCGATCATGAGCATTCTGGTGGCACTGCTCGCAGCTGCGCTGATGCTTGTGTTGCTGCGAGCGTCCTTGCTTCGACGTCGCCGAATCGCTCGCGGTCTCCCGGTGCACGGCCCGTGGCACTGGCCGCGCCGACTCCGTCGCGTGCGTTCCCGCCGCTGACTGCCGGGCTTTGGACGGAGCCTACTTCTTCAGGGCACGGATGATGCGCGCAAGCGCCCGACCGGTGACCCAGACGAACGGGATCGCCACGGCAAGCAGCGCCACGATGTTGGGCTCAAAACGCACGGTCCCCGCCGATTTCACGTAGGCACCGATCGGAATCGACCCGCCGCCGCCCCCGCCGCCGGAACCCTGCCCGTCGTCGCCGGCATCGCCGCCCCCGAAGCCGTATTGCACGATCGCCACCGGGATCAGCGTGACGCCGTCCACCTGGACGGGATCGCCGTAGGCCGACTTGATTCCGGTGGTGCGGGACATTTCTGCAAGCTTCTCGGGAAGGCTGGTCATGGCCTCAGGGTACCCCCTCAGCACAGTCAACGTCCCATCCCCTAACGGCCTGCCCGTTCTCCTGCCGCTTCGTCCGGGCCCGACGTGTTCCGCTCGGCAGCGTAGAGCGAGGCCGGTCGAACCATGCCGCGGCCGAAACGAGCCGTCACGGTGTCAACGGCAAGCTCCGCACCCCGCCAGTCCTCGTCCGGATCCCAAAGGCCCTGCGCGTTGCTGTCAGCGCCCGAAAGTTGTTCCATCCGCACCCCGATCAACCGCACCCGGATTCCCGATGCTGCGAGAACCGCAAACGCGGCGTTCGCCTCCTCATAGATGCGGCGGCCGACGCTGGTGGGTTCAGCGAGCGTCCGCGACCGGGTGACCGTGCTGAAATCGGTGTAACGCAGCTTGAGCACGACACGCCGCCCGACCAGACCGCCCTGCCTGAGCCGAACGGCGACAGCATCGCATTGCCGCAGCAGCTCACTGCGCAATGCCGCCACGTCCGTCACATCATGCTCGAAGGTCACCTCGTGGCCGACGCTCTTCTCCTCCCGTTCGATCGTCACCGAACGCGGGTCCCTCCCCCAGGCCAGTTCGTGCAGTTTGTGTCCGGACGCCTCGCCGATCGAACGTTGGAGAACCGACAAGGGTGTCGATGCGATGTCGCCGATCGTGCGCAGGCCCAGCCGAACCAGCGATTCTTCGGTCGCCGCCCCGACTCCCCACATCGCGCTCACCGGCAACGGATGCAGGAAGGCGAGCGTCTCTTCGGCCGGCACGACCAGCAAGCCATCGGGCTTGGCCAAGCCGGAAGCAAGCTTGGAGATGAACTTGGTAGAGGCCGCACCGACCGAGCAGACAAGGCCGGTTTCGGCGACGACCCGAGCCCGGATCTTCTCACCGATGACGGCGGGCGATCCGTGCAGCAGTCTCGCACCGGCCACGTCGAGAAACGCCTCATCGATGCCGAGGCGTTCCACCAACGGGGTGAAATCGTCGAAGACGCCCATGACGACGTCGGAATAGTGTTTATACGCGCTCATATGCGGCTCGAGGACCACGGCGCTGGGGCATTTGCGCAGGGCGATAGCCATCGGCATGGCCGAGTTCACTCCGAACCGACGGGCGATGTAGTTCGCCGCCGTCACCACCGAACGTGCTGACCGGTGTCCGACGATCACCGGCTGATTGACGAATTCGGGATGATCGAGTAATTCGACGGAGACGAAGAACGCGTCGAGGTCCACATGCAAGATGGTCGAGCGTGAGTCATCGACCGGCGTGGTCGTGACCTGTCGTTCGCTGCCGTCTTGCTTGCCCATTCCACGACTCTAACCCTCGGCCCCCGCCTTGATGTAGCGCAGGAAGCGGTATTCCAATCCGGTTGCCGACCGATGCCATCCGCTCCTCGGATCGGCAACTCCGACTACCCACTGTGACGGGATCTTCGGGGCCTCCGTATCGCCCGCGAAATCGGCATTGATCTCCGTGACCTCCAGCGAGTCGGCACGGTGCATCGATGCCTCGAAGACCTCGAGACCGCCGATCACCGCGATCGGTCGCCCATCGGCACCGTCGAATGCGTCCTCCAGAGTCCTCACGACGACGGCCCCGGGCGGGCCCCACTCCGCTCGCCGGGTGAGCACGAAATTCGTGCGCCCCGGAAGCGGCCGAAAGCTTTCGGGCAGGGACTCCCAGGTTCTGCGGCCCATCACGACGCAGCCACCGGCGGTGAGATTTCGAAAATGCGCCAGGTCCTCCGGCAGCCGCCACGGCAGCACGCCGTCCCGGCCGATGATCCGGTTGCGACTCTGCGCCCACACGAGGGTCACCCTCATATCGGCCGGTCGAATTCGCCCAGGATGGCCACCGGCTCCCCTAGCCGATGGTCGTGCCGAAGGCGAGTCCCAGCAGGTACGTCACGCCTGCGGCCGCGAGACCGATGGCCAGCTGACGCAGGGCCCGGCGCAGCGGCGGAGCACCGGAGAGCAGCCCGACGACAGCCCCCGTGGCCAGCAATGCCATTCCAACCAGCAGGGTCGCGACCAGGATCGCCGGCAGGCCGGTCATCCCGAACAGGTACGGCAACACCGGCAGCAGCGCCCCCGAGGCGAAGAAGCAAAAGCTCGACGAAGCCGCCCCGAGACCGGTGCCGATGGCCTCGTGTTCGTCAATGGTCGGAACCATGGCGCGGGTGTCGACGGCCTCGAAGGGATTGGTCGCCGCGTCTGCCGTGCGCAGAACCTGGCGGGCATGCAGCTCGGCCTTCTCCGGCGACATACCCCTGGCCCGGTACACCAGGGTCAACTCATTCCCCTCGAGGTCCAGCCTCGCCAACACGCTCTTCTCGGTGGGTGTGGGGCTGGAGGCTTCGAGCAACTCACGCTGTGAACGAACGGAGACGTATTCACCGGCTCCCATCGAGAGGGCGCCCGCGAGCAGTCCGGCCAGGCCGGTGAACAGAATGGTCGCCGCCGGAACGCCGGTGGCACCGATACCCAGCACCAGGGCCAGATTACTGACCAATCCGTCGTTCACACCGAAAACGGCCGCCCGAAAGCTTCCGGAGAGGCGTTTGCGTCCACGCGCCGCCAGCCCGCGCACGACCTCTTCGTGGATGCGTTCATCGGCGGCCATGGCGCTCGTGGCATCCGCATCCGTTGCGTAGGGCGAGCGCGATTCGGCACGTTGGGCCAGCGCGAGCACGAAAACGGATCCGAAGCGCCGCGCGAGAAATCCGAGGATTCGGGTGCGAAGGGCGCCGCGCTTCTTCGGTCCCACCTGCTCGCCCAAGAGCCCCCGCCAGTGTGCCTCGTGGCGACCTTCGGCTTCGGCAAGGCTGAGCAGAATCACCCGCTCTTCGCCGGCGCGACGAGCGGCGAGGTCGCGGTAGACCGCCGCCTCCGCCAGCTCGTCGGCCAGGTAACGACGCCAACGGCGGATCTCCGCCGCCGTTGGTGAGCGCGCGGTCTGCGGGTCGGTCATTACTCGGGGGCGACTTCCAAGAAGCCCTGCGGGATCTTGGCTGAATCATGCGGTCCTGAACCGTCGAGCCCGTAGAACGGCTCTTCGAAGGCGACTTCCCACACGGCTTCGCGAACGGTGGTCGGCACATAGAACGAGGAACCGGTGAGTTCTCCCGGAGCCACGATCACCCCGACTGGATCTTCAGCGTACGAATCCGGGAATCGGGTTCGATCCAGACGCACGATGACCTGCACTCCGACGCCGAAGACGGCGGGAGCCGCCTCCGGGTCGCGCTTCTTCCACATGTCTACTCTCCCGTTTCAACGGATCCGGCACGCTCGAGCACGAGTTCACGCACGCGGGCGGCATCGGCCTGGCCGCGCATTGCCTTCATCACGGCACCGATCACGGCACCGGCTGCCTGTACCTTGCCGTCGCGGATCTTGGCCAGCACATCCGGCTGGCTCAGGAGTGCCGCATCGATGGCGGCGATCAGGGCGCCGTCATCGGAGACGACTGCCAAACCGCGCTTCTCGACCACCTCGGCCGGGGTGCCCTCTCCGGCGATGACGCCTTCCAGCACTTGGCGTGCCAACCGGTCCGTCAGCGTGCCCTGCTCCACCAGTGAGATCAGCGCGGCGAGCGGGCCCGGCTGAACAAGCGATTCGGCCGGGACGCCGGCGGCGTTGGCGAGCCGGGCCACCTCTCCGGTCCACCATTTGCGTGCGGACTGAGCGGATGCCCCGGCGGCGACGGTGGCTTCGACGGCGTCCATCAGATCGCTGTTGACAACGTCCTGGAATTCGAGGTTTGTGAAGCCCCAGTCAGCCTGCAGGCGCTTGCGGCGCGCTGCTGGAGGCTCCGGCAGCGTGAGCCGCAACTCCTCGACCCACTCGCGCGACGGCGCCATCGGCACCAGGTCGGGCTCCGGGAAGTAGCGGTAGTCGTCGGCGTCGCTCTTAGGGCGACCTGCCGAGGTGACCCCGGTGTCCTCGTGCCAGTGCCGCGTTTCCTGGGTGATCGTTCCGCCGGCGTGCAGGACAGCGGCCTGACGCTGGATCTCGTAGCGAACCGCGCGCTCGACGGACCGCAGCGAGTTCACGTTCTTGGTCTCGGTGCGGGTACCGAGGACACCCGAGCCGCGAGGTCGAAGCGAGACGTTCGCGTCGCAGCGGATGTTGCCCTCTTCCATTCGCGCGTTGCTCACGCCGAGGGCCTTGGCTATCTCACGCACGGCGGCCACGTAGGTGCGGCCGATTTCGGGGGCGTCGTGTTCGGCTCCCTCGATCATCTGAGTGACGATCTCCACGAGCGGCACGCCGCCGCGGTTGTAGTCCACGAGCGAGTAGTCGGCTCCCTGGATGCGGCCGGTGGCACCGCCCTTGTGGGTGAGCTTGCCGGCGTCGTCCTCCATGTGGGCACGTTCGATCTCAACGGTGACCACGCGCCCGCTTTCGAGCTCGATCGTGAGCGATCCGTCGAACGCGATCGGGTCGTCGTACTGGCTGGTCTGGAAGTTCTTCGCCGTATCGGGATAGAAGTAGTTCTTTCGGGCGAACCGGGAGTGTTCGGCGATCTCGCACCCCAGGGCCAGGCCCAAACGGATGCTGGACTCGATCGCCTTTTGGTTCACCTGCGGCAATCCGCCCGGAAGGCCCAGGCAGGTCGGGCAGGTGTTCGTGTTGGCGCCGGAACCGAATTCGTTGGCGCAGCCGCAGAACATCTTGGTCTTGGTGTTGAGTTCTACGTGCACCTCGAAACCGAGCACCGGCTCGAAGAGCTCGAGGGCCTTGTCGAAGTCCATCAATGCGGCCTTCTTCATCAGACGGCTCCCTCTGTGATAGCTGAAAATTTCGGGTCCGATGCGAGTACCGGCGCCTGGTCGAGCATGGTGTGTCCCCAGGCAGCTTCGAGCAGCTGCTCGATGGCGGCGCCGACGGTGTACAGGCGGGCATCCGCCTTCGCCGGGGCCATGATCTGCAAGCCGACCGGCAGGCCGTCTTCCGGGGCGAGTCCGATCGGCAGACTCATTCCGGGGACTCCGGCCAGGTTGGCCGGAATGGTCGTCACGTCGTTGAGGTACATCGCCATCGGGTCGTCGAGCTTTTCGCCGAATTTGAAGGCCGTGGTGGGAGCGCTCGGCGACACGAGCACATCGACCTGGGCGAACGCCGCGTCGAAGTCGCGCTGAATGAGCGTGCGCACCTTCTGGGCGCTGCCGTAGTAAGCGTCGTAATAGCCGGTGCTGAGCGCGTAGGTGCCGAGGATGATGCGCCGCTTGACCTCTGGGCCGAAACCGGCCTCACGGGTTGCCGCCATCACGCGTTCACTCGTGAGTGAGCCCTCGGCCGGATTGACACGGATTCCGAACCGCACGGAGTCGAACCGAGCCAGGTTGCTCGAGGCCTCGGCCGGCAGGATCAGGTAGTACGCGGCGACCGCGTACTCGAAGTTCGGCGCGGAGACCTCGACGATCTCAGCCCCGGCCGCGGCGATCAAGGCCAGGGTCTCGGTGAAGCGCTGACTGACGCCGGCCTGGAATCCGTTTCCGGAAAGCTCCTTTATGACGCCGACGCGCACGCCCTTGAGCGCGCCGTCGGCGAGGCCGGCCTGGGCCGCGGCAGCCATGGACGGCCAGCTGTCTGTCAGCGACGTGGAGTCCAGGGGGTCGTGGCCACCGATGACGTCATGCAGGAGTGCGGCGTCGAAGACCGTGCGCGAGACCGGTCCGACCTGATCCAGGGATGAGGCAAGGGCGATGGCGCCGTATCGGGACACCCCGCCGTACGTCGGCTTGACACCGACGGATCCGGTGACGGCAGCCGGTTGGCGAATCGATCCGCCGGTGTCGCTTCCGAGGGCCAGTGGCGCTTCGAAAGCGCTCACTGCGGCGGCAGAGCCGCCGCCTGAGCCCCCCGGGATGCGGTCGCGGTCCCAGGGGTTGCGCGTCACTCCGTAGGCCGAGTGCTCCGTGGAGGAGCCCATCGCGAACTCGTCCATGTTCGTCTTGCCGAGGGGAACGAGGCCTGCCGCGCGCAGGCGCGCCACGACGGTGGCGTCATAGGGAGGCAGCCAACCCTCGAGGATTCTGGACCCGGCGGTGGTGGGCATGTCGTGCGTGGCCAACACATCTTTGATCGCGATGGGAACGCCGGCGAGGGGCCCCAAGGCATCGCCGGCGGCGCGCTGCGCGTCGACCCTGGCCGCGGCGGCAAGGGCCACGTCGCCGGCGACGTGCAGGAAGGCGTGCAGGTCGGTGTCGACGGCCGCGATGCGATCGAGATGCGCGCGCGTGGCCTCCACGGAGCTGACGGAACCGTCCGCGAGCAGAGCGCTGAGGTCAGCGGCCGAGAGCTTGATGAGATCGGTCATTGTTACTCTCCGTCCAGAATTGCGGGAACGCGGAATTTGTCGCCGTCACGGTCCGGAGCCCCGGACAGCGCCTGCTCGATAGTGAGAGAAGGTACGACGACGTCGGGACGGAAGACGTTGGTCAGCGGGAGCGGGTGGCTCGTGGCGGGGATATCAGCCGTGGCGACCTGCGATACCTTCTCGACGGAGGCGACGATCTGGCCCAGGTCGTGGGTGAGACTCGTGATCTCCTCGGGGCTGAGGTCGATCCGGGCAAGGCTTGCCAAGTGGGCAACCTGCTCGGCCGTGATTTCAGACATGGAACTCCGATTGTTTATAGACGTGGATTCCTAATTCTATTCGGAGGCGTCGGTGACCAGTGCCGCGTTGTCCGTTCCGATCAAAGCCATGTTATGCAGGGACTCGCTTCCCGGCGTGAAATAGTCATTGTGGCCCCAGGATTTACTGAGCGTTTGACCGGTCACGGAGTCGGTGCCGCCGTCCACGCCGAGGGCGTGCGCCCCGTACGCGCTCGAGCCGGGGTCGCTGCCGAAGAATCCGCTGTTCACGGCGGGATCCCAGTCCGCCTCACCGACGAAGACATTGCCGTCTTCCACATCCAGCCCGTCAATCGACTGGGTGGCGCTCCCCGGAGACCCGACCATCACCAAGGCGTTCACCTCGACAGACCCGCGACTGAGCGCCTCGAGGGACACCAGGCTTCCGTAGGAATGCGCGAAGACCGACAGGAACGGTTGCTTATCTCCTCGGCTGGAACGGATGCCTTTCCAGGAGTCCTCGAGGAAGTCGGCTCCGACGTCGGCGCGGTCGAGCCCGCCGACGCTGAACAGGCTGGGAGTCTCATAGCCGATCCACGCGATGGTCGCCACGCTCGGAACAGGTGAGTGCGTGGCGGCCGCGCGCTCTCGCAGCACGCTTCCCTGCTCGGCGTAGAGGGCATCCGCCGTGTTGGACCAATTGACAAGTTGCTCCTGCACGCCGTAATTCATCCCCGGCACGAGGTAGCTGACGAAATCCGCCGTATCGGGATCCCCCAGGGCGATCGCGGCTCTTCCGCCGTCGGCCAGGTCCAGCAATACGAGCGTGCGGGCCGGGGCTTTGCATGCCGGCAACAACGCCTGCCGAATCTGGGTCATCACCGACAGCTCACGGTTCAACGCTGACCGGGACGATCCCTCGACCGCTCCGGCCAACAGGCTGGAGGCCGACGTCACCGCGTCGCCCAGATAACGCAGGTTGGCCTGACCGCGTTCCAGGAGCGGAATACCGTCGAGGTTGCCGACCAGCCGCGGCACATCGGAGACCAGTTCTTCGCGTGCCGTTTCGCCGAGGCCGTCCCACCATCCGGTGACGGCGGCCGCCGCCGGCGGGGCAGCCAGGATCGAAGCGATGTGGTTCGGGTGCGCTGAAACGAAGGCAACGAGTTCGGTCGACGTCAGTCGTGACATACCGTCCAGCGCAGCCATCCCGGTCGCAGGGCGTTTCGCGACCAGGTCACCGTCAATGCTGACAGAGCTGCGGGTATCGCTGGACAGTTCCAGCCACAGCGGGACAGCTTGGGCGCCAGGCCCGGTTTCTCGGACGCTCGGGCCGGATGCCGGCTGGACGTTGGCATATTCCGGCGCCAACGACGTCACGTCGGCATTCCCCAGGGCCAACGAGACCAGAACTGCAAGCGTGTCGTACAGCGTTTCATCCCCTCGCCCGTACGCTGTTATGTGCGGTTTATCACCGCACACATATATGTCATCATCAGCATATCTGCCGCCCGAGGCCGAAGGACAGACCCTCTACCCCCCATTCAAGGGTAGAAGTGAGGAATCACGCTCTATGCCGTGTTTCCGATCAGGAATCTTGCGGCGACGACAACCCCAGCGGGCCGTCGGCGAGCAGGATCCTGAATTCATCGGCATCCAAAATGCGAATGCCCAGGGCCTCCGCCTTGGCCAGTTTCGACCCCGCCCCCGGCCCTGCGGCGACGAAATCGGTGTTCTTCGACACGCTCGACGCACTCTTGCCGCCCGCGGCGATAATCGCTTCCTGCGCCCCCTCTCGAGTGAAGCCCTCAAGCGACCCGGTGGCCACCACGGTCACCCCGGTGAGCACTCCTCCGGCGGCTTGCGCCGCCCCCGGGCCGGGGTGGCCGGGGGTGTCGAACTGCACACCCGCTGCCGTCCATTGGTTGACGATGTCGAGGTGCCAGTCCACCCGGAACCAATCCCGCACCGCATCGGCGATGATGCCGCCGACGCCATCGACCTCAGCCAATTCCTCGCGGCTTGCCGCTCTGATACCCGACAGGGAACCAAAGTGATCGGCGAGCGCGCGCGCGGCGACCGGGCCGACATGACGCACATTGAGGCTGACCAGGATGCGCCATAGCGGTTTGGTCCTGGCCCGATCAATCTCAGAAAGCAGCTTCAGCGCGCTGGCAGCCGGCTGGGGGGCCGTCAGCCCGCGCTTCTTCTCGGCGGCCGTGGGATTGCGCTGGAACGGCATGCGCAGTCGGGCCATGCCATCGTCGTCTTCCTTCGGCAGGCCGGTTTCCGCGTCGCGAACCATCACCTGAATAGGCAGCAGGTCGGCGAGGGAAAGGTCGAACAGCCCGGCTTCTGTCGGCAGCGGCGGCTCGGCCGGCACCGTCGGCTGGGTCAGCGCAGCCGCTGCCACCTCACCGAGAACTTCAATGTCCAGCCCTCCCCTGCTGCCGATGTGCTCGACCCGTCCGCGTACCTGGGCCGGGCAACTGCGCGCATTGGGACAGCGCAGGTCGATGTCTCCCTCCTTCGCGGGGGCGAGGGGGGTACCGCACTCCGGGCACTCACTCGGCATGACGAATTCCCGCTCGGTGCCGTCCCGCAGCTCCACGACAGGTCCGAGCACCTCGGGAATGACATCCCCGGCTTTGCGCAGCACGATCGTGTCGCCGATGAGCACGCCCTTGGCCCGCACCACGTCCTGATTGTGCAGGGTCGCTTGTCGCACCTCGGACCCGGCCACCCGCACCTTGTCCATGACGGCAAAGGGGGTGGCCCGCCCGGTTCGCCCGACACTCACCACGATGTCCCGGAGTTTTGTATTGACCTGCTCCGGCGGGTATTTGTATGCGATGGCCCAGCGCGGAGCACGGTTGGTGGCGCCCAGTTCGGCGTGCAGTTCCAATTCGTCGATCTTGATGACAATGCCGTCGATTTCGTGCGAGACATTCCCCCGATGATCACCGTAATGCTCGATGAAGGCGGCGGCTTCGATCTTGGTCGGGGTGACCCTGAAGTACTCGCTCGTGGGCAGACCCCAGCCGGCGAGAATGCTGTAGACCTCGGACTGCTCGTTCGCGGCAGGGCGCTCCCACGCCCCGATGCCGTGAACGAGCATGCGCAACCGTCCCAGTCTGGCCTTCATCAGGCGCAACTGGGCGGGCGTTTTCGTGGCGGCTTTCTGGCGCAGCGACCCACTCGCGGCGTTTCGGGCGTTGGCGAACACGCGTTCGCCGGCCGCGACCTGATCCGCGTTGAGTTCGGCGAAGGATTTCACCGGAAAGAAGACCTCTCCCCGAACCTCCATCAGCGGCGGGTGTCCGGTACCGGCCAGCCGCTGGGGAATCCCCGGCACGAAGTCGATGTTCTCGGTGACGTCTTCCCCGACCACGCCATCGCCACGGGTGGCCGCTGTCACGAGGATGCCGTTCTCGTAGCGGAGATTGATCGCGAGGCCGTCGATCTTGAGCTCGCACAGGTAATGCACCGCACGGCCGGAATCGCGCTCCACTTTGTCGGCCCATTCCAGGAATTCCGGAATCGAGAACACGTTGTCGAGGCTGAGCATGCGCTCGGCGTGCGTGACCGGATCGAAAAGTGTGGTTTCCGCCCGGCCGCCCACCGTCTGGGTGGGGCTGTCCTGACTCTGGAGTTCGGGGAAGAGCCGTTCAAGCTCTTCCAGGCGACTCACGAGTACGTCGTACTCGGCGTCCGAAATTACCGGCTCGTTGCGGTCGTAGTAGGCGTCCCGCGCCGCCAGGATCCGTTCCGTCAGCCTTACGGATTCGTCGGCCGCGGTGTGCAGGGATTGGGCGGGCGCGGGCTCAGTCATGCGTCAATTCCGCCATGATCCGAATCAGGCGTCAAGCGTTGCGGCCATAACCGGAGCGGCGCTGACCGGAACGGCGCTGACCGTTCGGTCGATCGTGCACTGGCCGAGCACCCGCGTGCCCATGTACACGACGGCGGTCTGGCCGGGAGAGACGCCGGTGAGCGGCTGATGCGGCGTGATCATGAATTCGACGTGCTCTCCGTGGCGAACCACCTGGGCCACAGCGGGCACGGGGTCGGCGTGCGCACGGATCTGCACGTGGCATTCGAAGGGCGTCTCAGGATGGAGCGGAGCGAGGCCGGCCCAAGTGTAGGTGTCGCCGGCGATCTCCTTCACCGCGAGCGCCTCCTTCGGTCCGACAACGACCGTGTTGGTGATCGGGCGTACCTCGAGCACGAAGCGCGGCTTGCCATCTGCCGCCGGGGTCCCGATGGACAGGCCCTTGCGCTGACCGACGGTGAAGGCCACGGCGCCGTCATGCTCGCCGAGCTTCTTTCCTTCCCGATCGAGGATGTCGCCGGTCGCCGGCGCGACTCGTTCGGCAAGCCATCCGCGGGTATCGCCGTCGGGGATGAAGCAGATGTCATAGGAGTCCGGCTTGTTGGCCACCGAGAAACCGCGCGCAGCAGCTTCGGCGCGCACCTCCGCTTTGGACGGCGTCGCGCCGAGCGGGAACATGGAGTGCTGCACCTGATCGGCGGTCAGCACCCCGAGCACATAAGACTGGTCCTTGGCCCACGCAGCGGCACGGTGCAGCTCTTTGTTGCCGTCCGCGTCGATGACGATGCTGGCGTAATGACCGGTGCACACGGCGTCGAAGCCCAGGTCGATGGCCTTTTCCAGCAGGGCGGCGAACTTGATCTTCTCGTTGCAGCGCATGCAGGGGTTCGGCGTCCGGCCGGCGGCGTATTCCTCGATGAAGTTGTCGACCACGTCGAGCTTGAAGCGTTCCGAGAAGTCCCAGACGTAATACGGGATTCCGATGATGTTCGCGGCCCGCTGAGCGTCCATCGAGTCTTCGACGGTGCAACACCCCCGGCTGCCGGTGCGCAGCGTTCCCGGCATTCGGCTCAGGGCAAGATGAACCCCGACCACCTCATGCCCCGCCTCAACCGCGCGGGCTGCGGCCACGGCGGAATCTACACCGCCACTCATTGCTGCTAATACCTTCACCGGTCAAGTGTAATCATTCCGGACCGTTGGGAGCGAATGAGTTCCCGGTCACCCGATCGGCCATGCCCGCACGCGCCGCCTGCGCGTGCGCACCGGGCAGCGCGGCGAGGAACACATCGACGTCTGCGTCCGTCGTGGTGTGACCGAGCGTGATGCGCAGGGCGCCCCGCGATTCGATCACGGAACGCCCCATCGCGCGCAGCACATGCGAGGGTTCCGGAATTCCGGCTTGGCAGGCAGAACCTGTCGATACGGAAACGCCGGCGGCGTCGAGCAGGAAGAGCAGGGAATCGCCTTCGCAACCGGGAAAGCTGAAGTGAGCGTTTCCGGGCAGTCGACCGGCCGGATCGGAGTCGCCGTTGAGAATCGCCGACGGTGACACCCGGTGCACGCCCGCGATCACTCGGTCCCGGAGCTCCGCCAGCCGGGTATGCTCGCCGGCCTGGCGCGGGGCGATGGCCGAAGCAGCCACGGCGAAGGACACGGCCGCGGCGACGTCCTGGGTGCCGCTGCGCACCTGGCGCTGCTGTCCGCCGCCGTGCAGCAGCGGAACGATTTTTGCCGTACGCGCGAGCACGAGGGCGCCGATTCCAACGGGTCCGCCCACCTTGTGCGCGGACAGGCTGACCGCGCTCACTCCGGCGCGGCTCAAGGCGCGGAAATCGATCGGCAGATGTCCATAGGCGGCCACCGCATCAACGTGGACGGGGATGCCATGGGCGGCCGCGATTTCCGCCACCGCGGCGATCGGTTGGATCGTACCGACCTCGTTGTTCGCCGCCATCACCGAGATGAGGGCCACATCGAGGGGATTCCGGGCGATGGCCGCTTCCAGCGCGGCGCGGTCGATCCGGCCGAGGGCGTCCAGGGGTATCCATTCCAGCTGCGCGCCGTCATGCTCGGCAAGCCACTCAACGCTGTCGAGAGTGGCATGGTGCTCGCCCTCCGCGACCAGAATACGTGGGCGTGGGGAACGGGCCCAGAACAACCCTTTCAGTGCCAGGTTGATCGCCTCGGTGCCGCTGCCTGTGAAGACGACCTCGATGGGATCGCTCCCCACGCTCAGGGCCACGCTTTCACGCGCTTCTTCGAGCATCCGTTTGGCGTTCTGGCCCTGGCTGTGAACCGACGCCGGATTTCCCACCACGGACATGGCGTCAGCGTAGGCGCTGATGGCTGTCGGAAGCATTGGTGTCGTGGCTGCGTGATCAAGGTAGACGACCATGAGGTCCTCCTTTTCTGCTCTCGATTCGTGGGCGTCGGCGCGGCATGGTTGGAACGCACTCCCACACTGATTACTCTAGATTGCATGACCCACGCCGATCCACTGCGCAATCTCGGCGTACGACTTTCTTCCAGTGGCGGCGAACTGCGCGTCTGGTCGCAGAACGCGCACGCCATGGACCTGTGCGTTTTCGATGAGACCGATCCGAATTGGATCATCAAGAGCATCCCGATGACCAGGGATGCCCAGGATGTCTGGTCGGCAAGCTCGCGCACCCTCTCCCCCGGCCGCCGATACGGCATCCGGGTGTCTGGGCCGTCCGGCCCGAAGAACTCCTTCCATCCGGACAAGATCCTCCTGGAACCGTACTCGCGTGGCCTCGTGCGCATCGGGGCTGCGCAGTGGCGGTCCACCGTCGTCGACAGCCGATTCGACTGGGCTGACTCGCACAAGCCCGCCATTGCACTGGACCACACGGTGGTCTACGAAGCACATGTTCGTGGAATCAGCCGTTTGAACAAGACCATCCCGGCGGCCGTGCGTGGCACTTATGCCGGCCTGGCCCACGAGTCGACCATCGGGTACCTGAAAGACCTCGGTGTCACCTCGGTCGAGCTGCTTCCCGTGCAGGCCTTCGCCTCCGAACAGCGCCTGGTCAAGCAGGGCCTCACCAACTATTGGGGCTACAACACCCTGAATTTCTTCGCACCGCACGCCGACTACGCCACCCAGGCCGCCCAGTCCGCTGGACCGGATGCGGTATTGCACGAGTTCAAATCGATGGTGAAAGCCCTGCATGAGGCAGGTCTTGAAGTCATCATGGATGTGGTCTACAACCACACCGCCGAAGAAGGACCGAACGGGCCTGTTTCGAGCCTGCGTGGCATCGACAACGCCGAATATTATCGGCAGACCGAGTCCGGCGAGTACATCGACGTGACGGGATGCGGCAACACCGTCAACTTCGGCCACCGCGTCCCCCAACGCCTGGTGCTGGATTCGCTGCGTTATTGGGCTAATGAGGTTCAGGTCGACGGTTTTCGGTTCGACCTCGCCGTCACACTCGGCCGGGACGGACATACGGTCTACGACCCCCGGCATTCGCTGCTCACGGACATTCGAGACGATCCGCAACTCGCCGGGGTCAAGCTCATCGCCGAGCCCTGGGACGTCGGCTCCGGCGGCTGGCAGACGGGAAATTTCGCTCCCGGCTGGTCGGAGTGGAATGACCGTTACCGGGACCGGATCCGGGACTTCTGGCTCGGTGACATTCGCAGTATGCGCTACTCCGGCAAGGCCGGCAGCGGCATCGGACGCTTCGCAACCCGGGTCGCCGGCTCCTCCAACACGTTCTCAACCGATCGCGGCCCGCTCGCCTCGCTCAATTTCGTCACCGCCCACGACGGATTCACCCTCGCTGACCTCACCGCATACGACACCAAGCACAATCTCGGCAATGGGGAGTCGAATCGGGATGGCACGGGCAACAACAACTCCTTCAACCACGGCGTCGAGGGCCCGACCCGGGATGTGACAATCCTGAGAACTCGCCGCAAGGCTATGCGCAACCTGCTCGGAACACTGCTGCTCTCGGCCGGAATTCCGATGATCACCGCCGGTGACGAGTTCGGTCGCAGCCAGCGCGGCAACAACAACGCCTACTGCCAGGACAGCGAGCTGACCTGGCTGAATTGGGATTTCGATGACTGGCAACAGGACCTGCACCGGGTGACCCGCAAGCTGATCGCACTGCGTCGCGAGAATCCGGCCCTCCGCCCGGTGCGATTCGGTCGGTTCGGTGAGACGACCCCGAGCGCGAGCCAGCTCGACTGGTTCAACACCGACGGGAATTCCATGTCAGCGGACGACTGGAACTCTCCGGACGCCCGAACCCTGCAGTACATGGCGGCCAGTACGCCGGAGCACGAGGACTTCAATCGCATCCTGCTGATCGTGCACGCCCGCGAGGACGATGCCAGGGTGACCCTGCCCCGGCATGCGGGCGTCGGTTCGTACACCTTGTTATGGGACTCAAGCCACGACGATCTGGACAGTTCCGTCATCGAGCACAAGCCCGGAGCACAGCTCCAGGTGACAGGCACGTCCATGCAGTTGCTTCGTGCCCATGAAGCGACGCCCGCGCCTCGCAAGCGCAACCGGAAAGAATAACGCCGTGTGAGGTTCGGGCCGATCGGTCCGACCCTCACACGGCGTGGACGCCCGATTAGTCGGCGATGGCGACCAGACCCATCTCGGCTGGACTGATCAGCAGTTCGTTGCACGGCACTACCCGCACGGTGTAACCGAAGGCGCCGGCGCGGTCGAGCACAAGGGTTCCGGTGAACACGGTGAGCGACTCGCCGATTGCCGGTTCGATCAGCTCGGCCGATTCCGGCGTCGGCGAAGCGACAAGCTGGTGGCTCTGGGTGTCACGCAGTTCGTCTCCCACCAGGCTCCTGCCGTAGACGACCTCGACGGTGACATCACCGGGGAGCAGCCCATTCAGTTGCACGTGGGCGCGCAGGTGCAGCTCATCGCCCACCTGGGGTACGGTACTCACTCCACCGGACTCCACATAGGTCACGGCCACCGCCGGCCAACGCGAGACGACCCGTCCTTTCCACGCCGCAAGTTCGCGGGCGGCCCGGTAGTTGTTCTTTGACATCAACCGCTCATAATGAGCTGCGGGGCGATACAGACGCTCCACGTACTGTCGCACCATCCGGTCGGCGCTGAGCTCTGGAGACAACGTGGCAAGGGTGTGCCGAATGTTCCCGACCCATCGCTCGGGCACGTCGTTTTCGTTACGGTCGTAGAACGTGGGCGCGACCTGGTGCTCGATCAGGTCATAGAGCGCTTCCGCCTCGACACGGTCGCGTTCCTCCGCATCGCCACCGGCATCCGCGGAGGGAATGGCCCAGCCGTTTCGACCGTCGTAATACTCCGGCCACCACCCATCGAGGATGGACAGGTTGAGCACTCCGTTCAGGGCCGCCTTCATGCCCGAGGTTCCACACGCTTCGAGCGGGCGCAGCGGGTTGTTGAGCCACACGTCTGTCCCCGGGTACATCAATTGAGCCATCGCAATGTTGTAGTCCGGCAGGAAGGCGATGCGGGTGCGCAGCCCCGGGTCTGCGGCGAACTGGACGATCTTCTGGATCAGGCGCTTGCCCTCTTCGTCCGCCGGATGCGATTTGCCGGCGATGACGATCTGAATCGGTCGGACCGGATCCAACAGCAGGGCACGCAACCGTTCCGGGTCGTGCAGCATGAGCGTCAGGCGCTTGTAGGTGGGCACCCGCCGGGCAAAACCGATGGTGAGCACGTTCGGATCGAACACCCGGTTGATCCAGGCCGGCGCGAGGCCGCCCGGATTCAGGTCGAGCCAGGCGTTCGCCAGGCGTCGCCGGGCGTCCTCAATGAATTGCAGGCGCATGTGACCGCGAACCGTCCAAAGATCCTGGTCGGTCACCTCAGCAGACATCCAGTCGGCAGTCGACGTGTCGCCGGTTCCGAGACGATTCTGGGCCAGCGCCATCAGTGCCGGATCAGTCCAACTCGGTGCATGGACGCCGTTGGTGATCGAACCGATCGGCACCTCTGCCGCGTCGAAACCGGGCCACAGCCCGCTGAACATGCGACGGCTGACCTCTCCGTGCAACGCGGACACACCGTTCGCGTGCTGGCCGAGGCGCAGTCCCATGATGGCCATATTGAAGACGTCCGGGGAACCCCCCTCGTAGCTCTCTGCGCCAAGGGCCAGCAGGTCATTGACGGCGATGCCGGGGAGCAGGTCGGTTTCGAAGTATCGGCGCACGAGTTGGCGCTCGAACCGGTCGATACCGGCTGCGACCGGAGTGTGCGTGGTGAAGACGGTGCCCGCTCGGGCGACCTGAAGTGCCTCCTGGAAGCTCAGCCCTTCCCCGATCAGACTTGAGATTCTCTCGAAGCCGAGGAACCCGGCGTGACCCTCGTTGGTGTGGAAGACCTTGGGCTCGGGGAGCCCGTTCAACGTGCTCCACAGCTTCACCGCTCGGGCGCCGCCGATACCGAGCAGCAGTTCCTGGAGCAGGCGATGCTCGCCCCCGCCCCCGTACAGTCGGTCCGTCACCAGGCGCAGGTCATCCGGATTCTGCGGGATGTCCGTGTCAAGCAGAAGCAGGCGAATACGACCCACCTGAGCCTGCCAGATCCGGGCATTCAGCGTTCGATCATCGGGCAGGGCCAGCGACACCTGCACGGCAGAACCGTCCGCCCGGCGCAGCACGGACAGCGGAAGGCCGTCAGGATCGAGCAGCGGGTAGCTTTCCACCTGCCAGCCGTCCGGTGAAATGGCCTGGCTGAAGTACCCGGCGCGGTAGAACAGGCCCACACCGATCAGCGGCACTCCGAGGTCCGACGCGCTCTTGAGGTGGTCACCGGCCAGGATTCCGAGGCCGCCCGAATACTGGGGCAGAGCCGCGGCAATGCCGAACTCCGGAGAGAAATAAGCGATGGCCGCCGGTTTCTCCCCCTTGAGTCCCTGGTACCAGCGCGGCTTCTCCAGGTAGTCGCGCAGATCTTCGCGAGCCGCCTCCACCCGAGCCACGTATTCAGCACTCCGGGCCAATTCTGCGAGCCGAGCGGGATCCACCGCGCCCAGCAGGGCAACGGGATCGGTGCCGATCTCGCGCCACAGCACCGGCGCGATGTGTTCGAAAAGTTGACGGGTGGGCTCGTGCCATGACCAGCGCAGGTTACCGGCGAGCTCCTCAAGGGCAACGAGCGCGGTGGGTAGCACTGCACGGACGGTAAATTTGCGTATCGCCTTCACGAGTTACACCATAGGCGCGCGGTGGCTCCACCGTGTAACGGATCCGGGCGCAAGCGCTGTTTTTTCACGCTACGGTCGTGATGTGGCTAAGACAGCAGGACGCAAAGACCTTCCGCCGGCGACACCGGGCATTTCGACACCCGGTGTCATCGGCCGTATTCCGGTGCTTGATCTCTCTCCCCAGCTCAACGATGATCTGTGGCCCGCCCGCGCCTTCGCCGGCGAGGTGGTGCCGTTCCGGGCAACGGCATTCCGTGAGGGGCACGACCTCATCGGAGTGTCGCTCATGCTGGTGGCACCTGATGGCACGGAAACCGTTCACCCGATGAGCCTGACAGCGCCGGGAACCGACCGGTGGGAGGTGTGGCTGCCCCTGGGGATCCAAGGCATCTGGACATTCCGGGTCCGGGCGTACGCTGACGACCTCGCCACCTGGCAACACAACGCCGGCATCAAGATCCCCGCCGGAATCGACGTCGAGGTGATGTTCGCCATCGGAGCGCAACTCCTGGCCGCAGCCGGAGCGGATAAGAAGCGTTCCGCCTCGGAACGACGCCTGTTCCAGGCCGCCGCCCTCACCACCTCCGACCGGAAGAAACCGATAGCGATCCGGCTCGAGGCCGTCGAGGACGACACGCTGCGCGCGGCCGTGCGCGCCCGGCCCATCTCCAGCCTTGAGTCGGTTTCGGCTGACCGCACCGTGATTGTGGAACGCACCACAGCCGGCGTGGGCTCGTGGTACGAGTTCTTTCCGAGGTCGGAAGGCGCTGTCCAGGCTGCCGACGGATCATGGGCCAGTGGAACGTTCCGCACGGCGGCGAAGCGGTTACCCGAGGTCGCCGCCATGGGTTTCTCCGTGCTCTACCTGCCGCCCATCCATCCGATCGGCCACGCTTTCAGAAAAGGCAAGAACAACTCCTTGACCGTCGGACCGCACGATCCGGGCTCGCCCTGGGCCATCGGTTCGGCGGACGGCGGACATGATGCGATCCACCCGGATCTGGGCACAGTCGATGACTTCAGCTATTTTCTCGGCCGTGCCCGCAAACTGGGGCTGGAAGTGGCCCTGGACTTCGCCCTGCAGGCTTCCCCGGACCACCCGTGGGTACGGGAGCATCCCGAGTGGTTCACCACGCTGCCGGACGGGAGCATCGCTTACGCCGAGAATCCGCCCAAGAAATACCAGGACATCTACCCCATCAATTTCGACAACGATCCAGACGGTATCCGCGCCGAGTCGCTGCGAATACTGCGGCACTGGATCGGCCTGGGGGTGAACATCTTTCGTGTTGACAATCCGCACACCAAACCGCTGGATTTCTGGGAGTGGCTCATTCGCGAGGTCAACTCTGAATACCCGGATGTGATCTTCCTCGCCGAGGCGTTCACCCGTCCCGCCCTCATGCAGGCACTGGGGAAAGTGGGCTTCCAGCAGTCCTACACATACTTCACCTGGCGCAACACGAAACAGGAACTGGAGGAGTTCTTCGATGGCCTCGCCACGAAGACCGCTGATTTCCTCCGGCCCAACCTCTTCGTCAACACTCCGGACATCCTCACGGAATACCTGCAGTTCGGCGGTCAGGCGGCCTTCAAGATCAGGGCCGCGCTGGCCGCGATGGCCGCGCCGACCTGGGGGGTCTACGCCGGCTTCGACCTGTTCGAAAACGTGGCCAGGCTGGGTGCGGAAGAGAACATCGACAGCGAAAAATACGAGTACCGGCCGCGAGACTGGGCACAGGCCCTGACAACAGGTACGACGCTGGCGCCCTACCTCACCATCCTCAATCGCATCCGGTCCGAGCACCCCGCCCTTCGCCAGCTGCGAAACATCGACATCCACTCCAGTGACGACGAATCCATCCTGGTCTTCAGCAAATATCTTGCCGCCGAATTCACCGGCACGGGTGCCGATGACGCCCTGATCATCGTGGCCAACGTGGACCCGCACTCCGTGCGTGAAACGACGGTGCACCTCGACGTGACGCGCTTCGGGCTCGAGCCCGGTGCGACCTTCGAGGTGTGCGACCTCATCTCCGGCGCCGTCTGGACCTGGACGGCTGATAATTTTGTTCGACTCGATGCATTCACCGAACCGGTCCACATCCTTCGGGTGCTGCGCCGGAAGCCAGGAAAGGCAAGCGTATGACCGAGCAGCAGTCATCTGACAAGAAGATCATCACGAAGCCGGCTCCAAGCACGACATCGCCCAAGAAAGCGAGTAAAGCCGCTGCCGCGAAGGTCGATCCCACCTTCGTCTCACCGCACATCCTCGAGTCAATCGCAGCCGGCACGTACTACAACCCGCATGAGGTGCTCGGCCAGCACCGAGTCGACCGGGCCGGAGCCCTCGACCTGCTCACCGTGATCCGGGCGCTGCGCCCACTGGCATCCGAAGTGGTGGCCATTCTCTCGACCGGTGCGCACGTGGAACTCGGGCACATCGGATACGGCGTGTGGCAGGGTGTGAGCACTGTGGGCTTTCAGGATTACACGATCGAAGCTCGCTTCGATTCTGCACCGTCGTGGGTCTCCGACGACCCGTACCGCTTCCTGCCCAGCATCGGCGAACTCGACCTGCACCTCATCGGGGAAGGCCGTCACGAGCGTCTGTGGGACGTTCTCGGCGCACATTACGGCGAACAGGCCGGAGTCAACGCCACGGTCGCCGGGACGTCCTTCGCTGTGTGGGCGCCGAATGCCCGCGCGGCGCGCGTGATCGGTGATTTCAACGGCTGGGGCGGCTCGACGTACACCATGCGCAACATGGGCAGCACCGGAGTCTGGGAGCTCTTCATCCCCGGTCTGCCCGTGGGCTCCAATTACAAATTCGAGCTGCTCACGCATTCCGGAGCATGGGTGACAAAAGCCGACCCGATGGCGCGGTTTGCCGAGGTTCCGCCCATGACCGCATCGATCGTGACCGAGTCCCACTACGAATGGTCTGACTCGGCGTGGATGACCGCCCGCGCCGCCACCGATCCGCACAACCGCCCGATGAGCATCTATGAAATGCACGTCGGGTCCTGGCGTCCCGGCCTGGGCTACCGCGATCTTGCAGACGAGCTCATCGGGTACCTCACTGAGCTTGCCTACACGCACGTGGAGTTCATGCCGCTGGCGGAGCATCCTTTCGGCGGTTCCTGGGGATATCAGGTCACCGGCTATTACGCACCGACCAGCCGCTACGGGTCTCCGGATGACCTGCGCTACCTGATCGATCGTCTGCACCAGGCCGGCATCGGCGTGATCATGGATTGGGTTCCCGGCCATTTTCCCAAGGACGACTTCGCGCTCGGACGCTTCGACGGCCAAGCGCTGTACGAGCACCCCGACCCGCGGCGCGGTGAGCAGATGGACTGGGGCACCTACGTCTTCGACTTCGGCCGACCGCAGGTGCGCAACTTCCTGGTCGCCAACGCGCTGTACTGGCTGGAGGAATTCCACATCGATGCTCTGCGGGTCGACGCTGTCGCGTCGATGCTCTATCTGGACTACTCCCGCGAAGACGGCCAGTGGGAGCCCAACCAGTACGGCGGCAACGAAAATCTTGAAGCCATCAGCATGCTCCAAGAGATCACGGCGACGGCATACAAGCGCAATCCGGGTGCGATCATGATCGCCGAGGAATCGACGAACTGGGGCGGCGTGACCGCCCCGACCTCGGGGGGCGGACTGGGATTCGGATTCAAGTGGAATATGGGCTGGATGCACGACTCGCTCGAGTACATGCAGGTCGACCCGATGTACCGTTCGTACCACCACAATGACATCACGTTCTCATTCGTGTACGCCTTCAGCGAGAACTTCCTGCTCCCGATCAGCCACGACGAAGTCGTTCACGGTAAGGGATCGCTGATCAACCGGATGCCGGGTGATTCATGGCAGCAGCTCGCCAACGTGCGGGTGTACCTGTCGTTCATGTGGGCTCACCCGGGCAAGCAGTTGCTCTTCATGGGCCAGGAATTCGGACAGCGATCGGAATGGAGCGAGGAACGTGGCCTTGACTGGTGGATGCTCGACCAGCCCGCCCATCGCGGCCTGTTCAACCTCGTAGCCTCGCTCAATCAGGTCTACCGGGACACCCCGAGCCTGTGGTCCCGCGACAATGACCCGGGTGGCTTCGAGGTGATCGATGCCGGTGCCTCCCAGCAGAACGTTGTGTCTTTCCTGCGCTGGGACAATGACGGGCAGCCCGTCGCCTGCATCTTCAACTTCGCCGGACACCCGCACACCGACTACCGGGTGGGCCTGCCGTTCGCCGGGCAGTGGGATGAGATTCTCAATACGGATGCTGCCGGCTTCGGTGGATCGGGAGTCGGCAATTTGGGTGCCGTCCAGTCAGTCATGCAGCCCTGGGGCGGACGCCCGGCGTCCGCCGCTGTCACTGTGCCGCCACTGGCAGGATTGTGGCTCAAGCTGCGCCGATAGAGAGCACGAGCGGCCGGCGCCAGCTACGGGCGCCAGCCGCCTCTGCGCCCCGGCTTCTTCTGGCTGGGTCAGTACAGCAGCGCCGTCAGGCGCTTGCGAGCCGGCGCGACCCGTGGGTCTTCGGTACCGATGACTTCGAAGAGTTCGAGAATGCGCTCACGGATCTCGTTGCGGCCGGCTGCGTCCTGGGCCGGGAAAAGCAACAGGAGACGATCGAACGCGTCGTCCACATGACCGCCGGAGAGGTCCAGGTCCGCTACGAGCAGCTGAGCCTGGAGGTCGTTCGGCGCGGCAGCAGCTCCGCCGCGGATCTCATCGAGGGTTTTGCCGTGCAGGCGCCTGAGGAGGCTCGCCTGGGCGAAACCGGCCACCGCCATGGTGTCGTTGGGGTCCTGGGCGATCGCCGTGCGATACTCCGCCTGCGCCGTGTCGTAGTCGCCGCGCTCAATAGCCGCGTACGCCTCGGCGTGGTGTGGCGAGAGGGGTTCTTCCACCGGCTCGACCGCGACCGGAGCGGCCTCGCCTGCGGCCGCGCTCCCAGTGACGCCCTGCTGGGCGGCGAGTTCCAGAACTCGCGTGAGAACCTCGCGGATCTGTTCTTCCGGCAGCGCCCCGTTGAACAGCTGAACCGGCTGACCCCCGATGACGGCTGCCACCGTGGGGATCGACTGCGCCTGGAACGCTTGGGACAGTTGCGGGTTGGAATCCACGTCCACCCTGGCCAAGACGAACCGTCCCGCGAATTCGAGGACCAGCCGTTCGAGCACTGACATGAGCTGCTTGCACGGCTCAGACCACTCGGCCCAGAGGTTCACCAGCACCGGAACGGTGTTGGAGAGTTCAAGGAGTTCCCCGAAGTTGGCGTCGGTACCGTCCACTATCAGTCTGGGAACCGGGATCTGCGCTCCCGGAGCCACCGGTACGCCCGGAGCCGTCGCGTCCGTTGCGGAGGAACTCGGCCGCTTCAGCAGCGACGACAGATCGACGGCACCGCGAAGGTTGGATCCGGATGGTGGCATTAGGGTCATGGAAGCTCCGCCGATGAGATGATTCCCTGGGTGCTCCCCAGGAGAGTGATTTTGTCCGTGGAGCCCACGGCCGGCACGTAGAACAAGAGCTGGTCGCTCAAGATGTTCTGAATCCCCTTGGCCGAGGAAGTGATACCCGAGAGTGCTTTGCTGGACGCCCCGCTCGGATTGACGGTAGCTTCACCGGACACGACCGTGACCGTCTCGGTCTCATTCACGTTCACCGCCAGGATGGCACCGGAATCATTGGTCGCCAGCGCAACAGTCCGCCCTGGGCCCGCCGCTGTGGCAAACGCAAGCGACGCCGTCACGGCGAGCTCGGCCGTGCGGTCGGTGCGACTCTTTGCGAACTGCGCGAGGAATTCATCCCCCTCGATTTGGAACAGGTCATAAGACGCACTCGCCTCCCCCTGAAGCAAGACGTCTGCGTAGGCCGCGGCGACTTGGCCCGGCGGCAGCATCAGGAGTTTGTTGTCGGGTGCGATGCCCGGGGCCCCGATCGATGCCGGTGCCACGTGCGGAACCTGGGCATTGGCTTCCAGCCCGATCGCGTACTCCACCAGGTAGTCCGCCCGGGGTGATTCCTGCCGCAGGATCACCGTCATGGGAGGAATGGTCTTGTCTTCACCCTGGATCACAGTCATGACGGACCGCGGCCATGATTCCGATTGTTGGGGCAGTGTGACCGAGAGCGGCGGTGTCGGCACGGCCGGCGGCGCCGCCACGGCAGCATCAGCCGTGCGGATGCGATAGTTGGCGAGTCTTTGCTCAAGCGCCGTTCCCGTGAACCTGGTTGCGATTGATTCCGCGTCAAGGGTGACGTCAGCGTCCGCAGCGACGGCAGCTATCTTGCCCACGATACGTTCCAGTTGGGTCACGGTGACGGCGGCCGGGGGAACTTCCGTTGCCGCAGCGGCCGACTCGGTGGCACCCGGGGTCGGCGTGCCCGTCGGGCTGGCTGTCGCGTTCGCAGCCGAGTCCGGAATCGACGGCCACAGCTCGGCCGAACATCCGCTCAGGACCAGCCCGGTCACCAGCAGAATGGGAACCACGGAGATCCTCGACAACGATCGTTGATTGCGCGGCCGGGTGATCTGGCTTGCCTTGAGCGCCTTGGGCAGGGGAACACGCGGGAGCCTCGGGAGCCGGGGGCCCCGGGGAAGGTTCCGGCGCGGACGCCGTGAACGTCGCAGGTGCAACAGAGCGAGGATGTAGAGCACGAGCCCGATGAAGAGCAGGGCAGCGCCGCCGACGAGCAGCGGACCCGCCCACGGCGTGGAGTTGTCTGCCGCCCAAGTGATCGTCACATTCTCCGGAGCGGGAGCCGTTCCGTCTGAGGCCACCAGCACGGAGATTCCCGCCGGTACGTTCAGCGTGTGCGTCATGGACGACGTCCCGACGAATTCCTCCAGCCACAGGTCAGACTCGGCCGGATTCGTGATCGGCTCAGGAGCGGCAACCGGCACGTCCGCCGGCGACGTCGACTTCGGCAGCACCGCGGGGACCTGCTCCGTCACCAGCTTCGATGAATCGGCGCCGCCGCTGACGACGGCATGCGCGTCGTTTCCGATCCAGGCCGTGATGTCCGCTGTGCGTCCATACGCCAGAAAAGTACGGTCCGAACCGCTGATGCGCACCGTTTGATTACCGGAAAAGGCGGAGAGGGCGCTTGAGTCGATGAGCGTGTATGCAGCGCCACCTTCGACGGTTGCGCTCAGCGAATTCGTCGCCGGCTCAAGAAAAACCGTCCGTTGCGCGATACCGAGTACGATCATCCCGGCCGCGAGAACGAAGGCCACGATGGCAAGAACAAATCGCACGTATGATCCTTCCGAGTAGCCGATCGGTCGGCCTCGAGCGTTTCCGGGCCTGTTTCGAGCCCGATCGCAGCAGACACGGCTTTCAACAGTACTGCGTTTCCCTGGTAGGACCCTAATAGTGCGGTCAGTGCAGCGAAACACCGGGTGCGGCTGGACCTGCTCCGAGGCAGACTAATATTACCTAGGCTTCGTGGCCGTGAGTCCCGCCCGATTGATCTCACGTCGAAGCCTCATCAAGCTAGGAGAAACCGTGCCCAACGACGAATCTGACTTCACCCAGGTCTTCCGTGGATATGACAAGGACGAGGTTGCGACGGCTCTGAAGGGGCTGCGCCGGGACCTGATCAAAGCCAACACGCACAGTTCGGAATCGAACAAGGAAGTGCGCAGGCTCACGGCTCACATTGTCGAGCTGAACGCCATGATCGACGAGGTCGGCAGCCCCACGTTTTCCGGACTGGGCGCGAAATTGGAGAACACCCTCCGCGTTGCTGAGGAACAGTCGATCCGCGTCATCGCCCAGGCCGACAATGATGCTGCCAGGCTGCGCACCTCCACGACCATCGACATCGACCGCTTGCGGCGCGAATCAGCCGAAGAAGCCGCCCGGTCACTGTCCGATGCCGAAGTGCGGGCCCGACGAATCCTCGATGACGTGCGCGTCGAGGCCGACGACATTGTCGCCCGCGCTCAGGATGAGCGAGCCCAGCTTGCCCAGGAAGCCACGAGCGACGCCGCGACGTTGCGCGGCGACGCAGCCACCGAAGCGGCAGAAGCCCGCGCGACGCTGAAGCGGGAAGTGGCTGCTATCCGCGCAGAAGCGGATCACAGTGCCGCCCAGGTGCGCCTGGAGGCCCAACGGGACGCGAGCGAGGCGCATGACACGGCGGCCGGCCTTTCGAGCGAGACGGAACGAGTGCACGCCGAGGTCGGCCTGGAAGCGGCCCAACTGCGCGCGGACGTGACGCGAGAGATGGAACAAGCCCGCATCGACCTGCAGGACGAAACCCAGCAGGCTCGAATCGCCCTGGCCCAGGAGATCGACGGCGCCCGTATCAACCTCCGCCACGAAACGGATCAGGCGCGCGCTGCCCTCACGATCGAGCTCGAGGACCTGCGCAGCCAGGCCCTCCGGGACAACGAGCAGGTGCATATCGACCTCGCCCGGGAGCATGAGCAGAAACGAGCCGTGCTCGCCCGAGATATGGAACAAGCCCGCACGGACCTGACTGCAGAGATCGATCAGGGTCGCGCCGACTTCGCCCGCCGAGACGCAGAAGACCGCGCTGACTTGGCCGCGGAGATCGAACAGGCTCACCGAGACATCGCACGCGAGAGCGAGCTGGGCCGTGAGAGTGCCGCCGCCGAAGCAGCGCAGTCGCGCCGAGACATCGACCAGGCGCGGGCAGACCTCAATGCAGAGATTGCCCTGCTCCGCGACGAATCAGAGCAAGACCTGTTGACCCGTCATCAGGCCGCCGCCGCGCAGGCCCAGGCCATCCAGGTCGATGCCGCGAGCAGACTGGCCGAAACCACTGCTCGAGTGACAGAGTTGCGTGCTCTCAACGAACAGCTGGACACCGGCGCCCGATCCGATGCGCGTATCCTCGCGAACCAGTCCGCCCAAGAAGCGGAGCAGATCCTCAGCGCTGCGACGGAGAAAGCCGCGACTGTCCTCGCCGAATCGGATGCTCGGGCGAAACGGCTTCTTTCCGACGCCGAAGACCGACTCGCCCAACTGAGAATTGAGCGCGACGCGGTAGCAGGCTACTTTGAGAGCCTGCGAACCTTGTTGACGCAGGCCGAAAAAATCACCACGGACAAGGCGTAGACGACCCAGTCATTCAAGGAGTCCGGGCATGAAAATTCAGAATGCTTTCCGCTTCGGACTCGTCGGAACCTTAGGCGTCGGCCTCGGCCTGCTGATCATCACGTCGATTATTTCGCTGCAGACGATCATCACCTACATCGGAGCAGCGCTCTTTCTCGCCTTGGGCCTGGATCCCGCCGTGTCCTGGCTGGAACGAAAGAAGTTTCCGCGCTGGGCGGCGATTCTGACAGTTCTCGTCGCCGCAGTCGGTGTGGGCACCGCGGTGGTCTTCGCAATCGTGCCCATCATCGTGGACCAGGTCGCCCGGCTGAGCAAGATCATCCCGGACCTGATCCAGGCCGTGAATTCCTCGTCGTTCATCAACGACGTCCAGCGGAATTTCCCAACCCTCGATGTGCCCATGATCGTCAAGTCGATCACGGATTTCCTGGGTCAGAACCTCCGGGAAATCACCACAACAATCGTGCAGTCGGGGCTCGCCCTGGTCGCCGGACTGTTCGGCGGACTGATCATCCTGATCCTCACCCTGTACTTCACGGCGTCGCTGAACACCATGAAGCGAGCGACCTATCAGCTGGTACCGGCATCCAAGCGTGAGCGTTTCACCGACCTCAGCGAACAAATCTCCAAGTCGGTGGGCAAGTACGTTGTGGGCCAGGCCGGCCTGGCAGCGTGCAACGGCGTGCTGAGTTTTATCTTCCTGTCCATCATCGGGGCTCCGTTCCCGGCACTGCTGGCCTTCATAGCCTTCCTGTTCTCGCTCATTCCACTGGTGGGCACGATCACCGGGTCGATCATCATCGTCGCAACGTGCTTGATTCCCGGCATCGGAAGCTCACCGCTGACCGCCCTGGTCGCTGCCATCTACTATCTGGTCTACATGCAGGTCGAGGCGTACGTGCTCAGTCCGAACATCATGAATCGTGCCGTCTCGGTGCCCGGGGCAGTCGTCGTGATAGCGGCCCTCGCCGGCGGAGCGCTGCTGGGAATCCTTGGCGCCCTGATCGCCATTCCGGTCGCAGCAGCATGCATCATGATCATCAAGCAGGTCGTGATTCCGCGCCAGAACGAACTCTAGACGGGCCACCGAGTAGGCAGGGGAAGTGCTGAGGGGTTCACGACGGTCACGATTTCCTCGAGAACCCGACGCGTCATGTTTTCACCGACCCACAGGTGCTTGCCGCCGTCGACTCCGACCACGCGAGCCTGCGGAACGACGGTGAACCGCGCACGCGCTTCGTCAGGCCGAAGGTAGTCGTCATACTCCGGAATGATGGCGACCAGTTCGCGCTCCTGGTGTGCCCACGCGGCAAGGTCGGCTTGCGTTGCGCGGTGCAGCGGCGGCGACAACAGGATTGCACCGCGAATGGCATGCTCCAGTCCGTACTTCACAGCCAATTCGGTTCCGAAGGACCAGCCGAGCAGCCAGGGATCGGGCAGACCGCGCTCGGTGACGAACGCCATGGCCGCAGCCACATCCGCCTTCTCCGCCACGCCGTCGTCGAATCGTCCCTCGCTGGTACCGCGTGGTGAGCTCGTGCCCCGGGTATTGAAACGAAGAACGGCCAGGTCGGCGAGGGCCGGTAACCGGCCCGCTGCCTTGCGCAGGATATGCGAGTCCATGAAACCACCGGCGGTAGGCAGGGGGTGCAGGGTGATCAGGGTTGCCATCGGCGCGCGGTCGAGGGGCGTTGCCAACTCCCCCACCAAAGTGAGCCCGTCACTCGTGGTGAACTCGATCTGTTCCCGGTTGGCGGGCAGATCGATGGCTCCACGGACCTCCAGCGGTTCCCCGGCGACGCTCTGCGACATTGGACTTCTTTCCTTGCGCTGTACAACGGTCACGTGATCTTCCAGCAATGCGTATGCCAGTGCCGCCGATTGGCCATGTCGGCGGCATCACCGAGGACGCCATCACCGCGCCATGCCACGATGTGCGCAGTTCCGGGAGTCACGTTCAGGGAACATCCCGGACAGATGTACGTCTTGGTGGACTGTTTGGCTGGAACAGGCTGGACGTGCCAGAGGCCGTCTCGCCGAACTTCGCTGCGCCGCCACCCGTCGAGCAGGTGTGACAGCGAATTCTCTTCGTCGTCCCTGTCGACGGGTTTTCGGCCCCGTGGCCGGTTACTGCGCGCCATCAGAATCGTTCTCTTAGTATTTACGAGGTGGACCCGGAAGCGGGTGTGGACTCAGTACCACCCGGAGGCCTGTGATTTTGACCAGGCTCCGCAGGGGCTGCCGTATCGACCAACAATATAACCCAAACCCCACTCGATTTGGGTTCCGGCGTTCGTCGCCCAGTCCGCACCGGCGGAGCCCATCTTCGATCCGGGAAGAGATTGCGGAATGCCGTAGGCTCCACTGGAGCTGTTCGTCGCGTTCACACGCCAGCCCGACTCCTTCTGCCACAGTGAAACGAGGCAGCTGTACTGGTCTTCTCCCCAGCCTCGGGCGGCGACCGCGGAGTAGGCGTACGCCTTGGCGCTTCCGGGATCAGGAGCAGCCGCGGGCGGCGCCGTGGAATTGCGTGTGCTCGCCGCGGCGGCGGGGGCAGGGACCGGCACGGGTTTGGCAATTGCCGTCACCGTGTAGCCTTCGCGGGTGACAGTGTTGGTGTAGGTTCCGGGCAGCCACAAGGTCTGGGTGGCGGCGCCCTGATAGCGGTCCCCGGCCACTTGGAAGTACGGGGACGCCGTCGCTCCCGAGTAAGGATCCACAACACTCACCAGCACAAATGCGAATGCAGCAACGAATCCGAAGAGGAAATGGGACGCTTTTGTACGCCTCAGGGGTTTACGAAACCGAGCCTTAGCCGTGACTGTGACGGATTCTCGAACGTTCAGATGCCTACCCATATATCACCTGACCCTAGCCCACGAGTCAGCTGACAACCTAAACGGGACCGGTTTCAGCGCCTGACGAGCATCACGTCGATGACCGCGTCCAGGACCGCATCCACCTGGGCTTCACGATAGCCACCGCGCTCGGGACGGAAGACCGCGGTGCGAACCTCATCGACCGTGAGCGTGCGGCCGTCTCGGATTTGCCGCGCGGCTTTGTTTGCGAACCGATCCACGTCGGAGCGCCGGTAACCCACGCTGAGGAGGGTTGTCCGACGGAATCGACGGCCGGGACGGCGGTTCAGACGATCAAGCAGCACGGCCGCCGTCGCCCGCGCTTCTTCCTGCCATGCCTCTTCGGCATCGGTTCCCACGACCCGCTCGCGCTCCCGCACCGAAAATGCGTCCTCGAGCCGCTCCAGCGCCGCATCGACGTGTTCGGGTGAATACCCGCCCTTCTGCATTGAAAAGGCGGTGTGCCGAATGCTGAGGGCCGTGAGGGCACCGTCATCGGTGTCGTACGCCTGTCGGGCAGCGGCGAGAAAGTCTTCGACTTCCTCAAGACTGTACCCCAGGGACTTCTTGCCTGATCGTGGAAAAGTAGTGCTCACGAAGTCATTCTCCCCTAGTCCGGGCCACACTCGGTACGAAACACGTCACGCGAAGATCAGGTACAGGGCGTACGCCGCAGCTGCTGACGGCAGAATCGAGTCGAGCCGGTCGAGGAATCCACCATGACCGGGCAACCAGGAGCTCATGTCCTTGATGCCCAGATCACGCTTGACCAGCGATTCCGCCAGGTCGCCGAAGGTCGCGGTGAGCACGATGACGACTCCGAAGATGATGCCGAACCACCAGTGCTGATCAAGCATGAACAGGGCCAACAGCACACCGAAGATCATGCACACGAGGGCGGCTCCCAGAAAGCCCTCCCATGTCTTCTTCGGGCTGATGGACGGGGCAAGGGGGTGTTTGCCGAAGTTGAGCCCGCTGACGTAGGCACCGGTATCAGCGGAGATCACCAGCAGCAGGAAGGCCAGCGTCCACCATTGGCCACCGGGTTGGGCGGCCAGCAAGACCGCGAAACTGGCCAAAAAAACGACGTATACCTGGATGAGCATGCCGGCACCCAGATCTCCCAGCACAGCGCGCCACGCTGAACGATGAGACGGCAAGACCGTCAGTGCCACACGCCACAGGGCTATGAAGAAAATACCGGCCAGGGTCGCCAGCCACTGCCCGGCGGACCCAAGGTAGAACGCCGCCGGAACGACACCGACGGCCGCGATGACCACCGGGATGCGCGGTACATTGCGGCCGGCCCGACGAAGCGCCTGTGCCAGCTCAAAGGAGGTGAACCCGATGATGACACTCGCAAAGATCATGAACAACTCTTTGATGAAGATCAGGCTCACCAGCATCGCTCCACCGAGAACGAGGCCGATCAGGATCGCCAGGATCAGGTTTCGTCCGGTGCGTGCCTCGATCCGCTCCGTCGTTGCGTCGAGTTGGGCCCTTGTGGCCTGCACCTGCCGCTCGAAGTCCGCTTTCGTGGCCTGAACCTGCCGTTCGAATTCAGCTCGCCTCGCTTCGACCTGTGCACGGAACTCGGCACGACTGACCCCGCTGCCGCGCTTGGGCGGTCGCTGTTTGTCGGGCTCGTCCATCATGTGGGAGACCTTCCTAGATCTCGAGCAGTTCCGCTTCTTTGCGCTTGAAGGCATCGTCGATGCCGTCAACGTGGCTCTTGGTAATGAGCTCCAGTTCCTTCTCAGCCCGAGACACCTCGTCGTCGCCGACCTCGCTCTTGAGCGCGTCAAGTTCGTCTTTGGCCTTGCGTCGAATGTTGCGCACGGAGATGCGAGCATCCTCCGCCTTCGCCTTCACGATCTTCACGAACTCTTTACGACGTTCGGTGGTCAATTCGGGGAGTGTGGCACGAATGGTGACGCCGTCATTGCCGACGTTGGCGCCAAGGTTGGGAGTGTCGCGAATGGCGATTTCGATGTCGCGAAGCGCACTCTTGTCATACGGGGCGATCAGGAGCGTGCGCGCCTCCTGGTTCTGCAGGGAGGCCAGTTGCTCAAGCGGGGTGGCCGTACCGTAGTAGTTCACCAGGATCTTGGCGAACATCTGGGGATTGGCGCGCCCGGTACGCACAGTACCGAAGTCGTCTCTGGCGGCATCAAGTGCCTTCTGCATACGCGCAGTGGCATCGGACAGGACATCCGCTATCACGGTGACTCCTTCTTCGGTGTTAAGGGCATTCTAGTTGGAGACGCGGGTGCCGAAATCGGCACCGAGGATGGCGGCCGTGACGTTGCCGTCCGGCGCCATTCCGAACACCTGCATGGGCATGTCATTGTCCATACACAGGCTGAATGCGGTCGAGTCGACCACTTTCAGTCCCTTCTGCAGGGCCTCCTGGTACGTGATCTTGTCGATCTTGCGCGCATCAGGGTTAGTACGAGGGTCGTCGGAGTACACACCGTCGACACCGTTCTTTGCCACAAGCACGACATCGGCGGCGATTTCGAGTGCGCGCTGCGCGGCAACAGTGTCGGTGGAAAAGTAGGGCAGCCCGGCGCCGGCGCCGAAGATGACGACCCGGCCCTTTTGCAGGTGCCGCTCCGCACGGCGAGGAATATACGGTTCGGCGACCTGGGTCATGGCGATCGCAGACTGCACGCGGGTCTCCGCCCCGGCTTGCTCCAGGAAGTCCTGCAGCGCCAAGGCGTTCATGACCGTGCCGAGCATGCCCATGTAGTCGGCACGCTCTCGGTCCATGCCTCGCTGGGAGAGTTCAGCTCCGCGGAAGAAGTTACCGCCACCGACGACGATGGCCACCTCAACCTGCTTGGCGCCCTCTGCGATTTCCCGCGCGAGCGAACTGACGACATCAGGGTTCACACCGACGGCGCCGCCACCGAATGCTTCACCGGAAAGTTTGAGGAGTACCCTGCGCTTCTTGCCCGAGTCGATCATGTTCTGAGAGACCTTTCCTGCACTGTGTTTTACAACTATGGGGTGCGCCTGCGGCACACACAGAAACGGAGACCGGATCGCATACGCAATCCGGTCTCCGTCATCTGTTGTTACGCGCCGACCTTGAATCGAGCGAAGCCCGACACGGTCAGTCCGGCATCAGCGAGAACCTTGCTCACTGAGACCTTGTTGTCTTTTGCGTAGTCCTGCTCGAGCAGGGCGACCTGCTTGAGGTAAGCCTTGACGCGTCCTTCGACGATCTTGGGCAGGGCCGCTTCCGGCTTGCCCTCGTTCTTCGAAATCTCCGTGACGATCTTGCGCTCGGTCTCAACTGCCTCGGCAGGAACATCTCCGCTGGAGAGGTACTCAGGGTTGGCGAACGAGATGTGCTGCGCGATGGAACGAGCAGTCTCCGCGTCCTCTCCCGAATATCCCAGGACAACGCCGACCTGCGGGGGCAGGTCTTTGCTGGTCTTGTGCAGGTAGATCGAGAACAGCTCACCGTTCACGGCGGCAACGCGGCGAAGTTCGAACTTCTCGCCGATGATTGCGGCTTCGCCGTCGATGAGGTCCGCCACAGTCTGGCTTCCGCTGGTCGCGGCCAGGCCGGCCTCGACCGTGGTGGCGCCGGCTGCGGCGATCGCGTCCAGGACCTTGTCGGCGAGGGCAACGAACTTGCCACCCTTGGCAACGAAGTCGGTCTCGCACGCGAGTTCGATCATGTAGCCGGTGCTGCCGAGCTCCTTGGCCGCAACGAGACCCTCTGAGGTGGAACGGTCAGCGCGCTTGGCGTTTCCCTTTGCACCCTTGAGACGCAGGATCTCGATGGCCTTTTCCATGTCTCCGTCAGCTTCAACGAGGGCATTCTTGGTGTCGACCATGCCGGTACCGAGGTTCTCGCGGAGAGCCTTGACGTCTTCGAGTGTGAAGTTTGCCATATGGGAATCCCTACTTGGTTTCGTCGGCGGCAACGGCCACGGCTGCGGCGACGTCGGCATCGCCGACGGCGTCCGCGATGGTGACGGCGGGCTCGGCAACGACGGGCTCAGCAACAACGGCCTCTGCAACGACAACAGCCTCGTCAGCGGCAGTCTCGACGACGACGGCTTCCTCGGATCCCTGGAGCAGTTCGGCTTCCCACGCGGCGAGGGGCTCAACTTCGGCCTCCGGCTTGGCGTGGCGCTGGATGAGGCCCTCGGCTGCCGCGTCCGCGATGATGCGGGTGAGCAGTCCAACGGAACGGATGGCGTCATCGTTGCCCGGGATCGGGTACTGAACGTCATCGGGGTCGCAGTTGGTGTCGAGGATGGCGATCACGGGGATGCCGAGCTTGCGCGCCTCGTCAATGGCGAGGTGCTCCTTGTTGGTGTCGACAACCCAGAGCGCGGAAGGCGTCTTGGTCAGGTTGCGGATTCCGCCGAGGCTCTTGTGCAGCTTGACGAGCTCGCGCTTCTTGATGAGCATTTCCTTCTTCGTGAAACCGCTCTTGGCGGTGTCGTCGAAGTCGAGCTCTTCGAGCTCCTTCATGCGAGCCAGACGCTTGGAAACGGTCTGGAAGTTGGTGAGGAGTCCGCCGAGCCAGCGCTGGTTGACGTAGGGCTGGCCTACGCGCGTTGCCTGCTCAGAGATGGATTCCTGTGCCTGTTTCTTCGTTCCGACGAAGAGGATGGTGCCGCCGTGGGCAACCGTCTCCTTGACGAAGTCGTAGGCCTTGTCAACGAACCCAAGCGACTGCTGGAGGTCGATGATATAGATGCCGGAACGCTCGGTGAAGATGAAGCGCTTCATCTTCGGGTTCCAACGGCGGGTCTGGTGCCCGAAGTGCACGCCGCTGTCGAGCAGCTGGCGAATGGTTACGACGGCCATGAGCCGTTCTCCTTGTCCGGCGCGCGTGCCTTGGCAGCACGAAACGCCAATCGGTTTGTGCCAAGATCGGATGATCTTCGCTCCTGGTGCCCGGCACACGCCCGCCCCTGCTGCCGAAGTAGCGGGGACCGATGGGACATGGCGGCCTGATGGGCACGCGTAGTCAGCGCACGAAGCGCTGCTGGGAGTAGCCTATCACCCGATCCGGGTTTGTTCCGCCGGTCGTCTTCCTCCACAGCATCCCCGGCGGACCGGGACAGCACGGCGCACAGCGGCCCCGCGCTGACGGCAGCTCCGCGCCTCATACTGGCGGCATGTTGAACGGATCACTCAGGTCATTGCTCTCCCGGGCGGTCGCCGTGAGCGCCTTCTTCCTTCCGGTTTCCCCGACGGCCCTATCCGCACCATGGGCCTGGCCGACCGCGCCGCCCCACCGCATCGAAGCCGGCTTCGCGGCGCCCTTGACGCGGTATTCTGCGGGCCATCGCGGCATTGACCTCACGGTGCCTCGGGGAACGCCGGTGCTGGCCCCGAGCGATGGCGTGATCACATTTGTCGGCAGGGTCGCCGACCGGCCGGTCGTGTCCATATCCCACGGCGGCGGCGTGATTTCGACCCTGGAACCGCTTGAGGCCGTGGTCGCGCTGGGCGACCATGTCGCCCTCGGGCAGCAGATCGGGGTGACTGCTGCGGGCGGACACTGCACGGACCGGTGCCTGCATTTCGGCGTTCGCAGCTTGGGCTTGTATGTCTCGCCTCTGAACTACCTGGGCGGCGTCCGGCGCGCGGTGCTGCTGCCGCCGGCCTGACGGTTCACGCGCGAGGATGAGCCAGTCGATAACTCTGTTTCAGGCGTTCCGCCGAAACGTGCGTGTAGATCTGCGTGGTTCCCAGGCTTACGTGCCCCAGCAACTCTTGAACGGCACGCAGATCGGCGCCGCCGTCGAGCAGGTGCGTCGCCATCGTGTGGCGCAACGCGTGCGGGCCGGCGGGACCGTTGCCGGGCAGTTCCCCCAGCAGCGACGCCACGAGGCGGTAGATCCCGCGCACGCCGACGCGCTGTCCGCGGGAACCGAGGAAGAGCGCGACGGGTTCCGCAGCGCCCGCGGCGGTGCCCCCCGCCGTTGCGGCCAAAACCGGCCGCGCCGAGTTCAGGTACCCCACGACGGCGGTGCGCGCCGGGACGCCGATCGGAACGACGCGTTCCTTGGCGCCTTTGCCCGTGACGCGCACGGTGAGGCGCTCGAAGTCGACGTCGGCGATGTCCAGGCCGACGAGCTCGGACACGCGGAGGCCGGCAGCGTAGAGCACCTCGACGACAGCCAGGTCGCGGAGGGCGGAGGCGTCGCCCCCCGAGGCTCGCACCTCGAGGGATTCCAACAGCTGCTGCATCTGCCCGCGGTTGATGACGCGGGGCAGGGTTCGTCCGGGCTTCGGCGTGCGCAAGCGCACGCCCGGATCGGTCGGGCTGCCACCTGTGCGGGCCAGCCACGCGGTGAAGCTTCGAGCGGATGCCGATCGGCGCGCCAGCGTGGCGCGGGCCAGGCCGGCTTGCGTACCCAGCCAGAGCCACTCTCGCAACAGCTCAAGGGTCACGTCCCCGGCCTCATCGATAAGCCGATCGCGGGCGAAAGCCGCGAGCTGGGCGAGGTCGGTGCGATAGGCCCGCACGGTATGCACGGAGTATCCGCGTTCTGCAGACAGAAAGAGCAGGAAGTCCTCGATGGCGGCGGTGAGTTGCACGCTTACAGTCTCACGCGTGTCGGCCGTTTGCTGCTCACGGCGTCTGCTCTCATGACGCGTGTCGGGAGAATTTCTCGGCACGTTCCCCAGACGGAAGGTTCTCGATGGTGTCGAGGAAGGCGGCCGGAAAGTGAGTGGCCGTGGTGAATTCGCCGATCGGCACGCTGGAGTGCACGATCTGGTCGGGATAGACATGCACGAGCCCCAGCGACTGGCCTCCGTCGACACCGGTAAGCTCCCGCACCGGCGCGCTCAGGTCCATGGTGTAACAGGTCGCCGCGGCGACGGAGACGGGAATGCCGGCGAACAGGCCGTGAGTCGAATAATGCAAGTGGCCGCCCAGAATCCCGCGAATATCCGATCCACGAACGACGCCTGCCAGCCGTGACTGTTCACGCAGCTCGAGCACGCTCATCAGCGGAAGCGGGGTGGGGATGGGCGGGTGGTGCAGTGCGAGAAGGGTGCCGTTCGGGGCCGGTTCTCGCAGCTCGTTGGCCAGCCAGTCGAGTTGGGCTGCTGACAGGTCACCATGGTGGTATCCGGGAACACTCGTGTCCAGGGCGATGATGCGCAATCCGTTGACGACGACGACACGATCGATCGGTTCGTCGGACGGGGCGGCCTCGCCCAGCAATTGCGTTCGGAAGGCCCCGCGCTTGTCATGGTTGCCCATCACCCAGACCACTGGAGCATCCCAGTTGGCGGCGGCGGATTCGACGATGTCTCGCACCCGCCGGTAGGCCTCCGGTTCCCCCCTGTCGGCCACATCACCGGTGATCACCAGCGCGTCGGGCCGCAGCCCGGACCTGTCGACCTGAGCCAAAGCGCACCGAACGGTCGAGTCGGTGTCGACCGTTCCATAGAGCAGCGGTTCATTCGCGAGAAAGTGCGTATCGCTCAGGTGCACAACCACGTGAGTTGCGGGCGGATACTGCCCCAGCTGGATCTGAACCGCGGGAATATCAGTGTTGGTCTCTGGCATCGCAGCCCTTTCGTTGATGGCACCAGACTAGGCGCCGCAGCCGACACCGGCCGGCGCGATCACAGCCGGATCGCAGGCATATCGCGGCTCGGCTCTGGCGCGACACCGGGGCCGGCCAGCTGCCTGAGATCCGGCGCCCTGAGTCATGCGGCTGGGCTAGGCCTGCAATTCGGGCTCTGCCTGCTCACTCGCGAACCCGGGGGCAACCCGCGGCCACGGCCGGATCCGTTCGAGTTGCAGGGCGAGGCTGAGGATCAAGGCCTCGCCTGCGGCGTTCGGATGCGGCGGGGCGACGATCTGCACGCCGAGCGGCACACCGTCCACCGTGTGCCAGCCCGCAGGAACGCTTGCCGCGGGCCAGTCGAGCAGGTTCCATGTCGACTGGTACGGAGCGTAGCGGATGTTCGAGGCAAGGTTCGCAAACCAACTGCGCTGGGACCATGAGCCGGCCTCCGGCCCCGACTGGGCGAGAGTCGGGGTGAGGAGCACGTCATAGTCATCGAAGAAGCGGGTGATCGTGGCCCGGGACCGGTCGACCGGTCCCGAACGCAGCAGGCCTGCACGACGGGCGAACCGGCCGAGGCGGGCATGGGTGCGGGTGCGCGGGTTCAGCAGGGACCTGTCAAGGCCACGGGCATCGGCAGCAGTCCCCGCGAACCAGCGGGCGAGCAGCGGAAGCGGGTTCGGGTCGTACGGAAACGTGGTCTCGGTCACGCTGTGGCCGGCTGCGCGGAGCGCTTCGGCTGTCTCCTCGAGGCCTCGCCGCCATTCGGGGTCGAGCTTGACCAGCGCCGAGGGCTCCCCCGCGGCAATGGCGATGCGCAGCGGATGCCGGGGCTCCACCGGGTTGGCAAGCTCCGGCCTATCCGCCATGACAGAGAGCAGAAGGGCGGCGTCTGTCACGGTCGTCGCCAGAGGCCCGTTCTCGCTCATGCCGCCCCACGAATCGAATCCGATGTTCTGGGGCACGACACCACCCCCAGGCTTCAGCCCGAAGAGCCCGCAATTGCCCGCCGGCCCGCGGATGGAGCCCATGCCGTCATTTCCGTGTGCGAGGGGAACCAGACCCGCCGCGACGGCAGCCGCCGACCCGCCGGACGATCCGCCGGGCGTTCGATCGGTGTTCCACGGGTTACGGCTGATGCCGAAGACCGAGTCGGTCGTTCCGAACACGCAGAGCTCCGGAACCCTTGTCAGGCCGATGATGATCGCCCCGGCTGCCCGAAGCCGGGCGACGACCTCGTGGTCGGAAGCCTGCGCTTCGGCACTGGTTGCCGCAGAGCCGTCGCGCAGCGGCTCCCCCGCGACGGGGATGTTGTCTTTGATGGCGATGGGGACCCCGGCGAGCACCAGCGATGCCCGATCGCTGCGGGAATCCAATGCTGCGGCCTCAGCGAGCGCCCGCTCTGCTCGAACGAGCTGAAAGGCGCCGAGCTGGGGGTCGTGGAGCGCTATTCGGGCCAGGGCGGCCGTCGTCGCCTCGACGGCGGTGAGGTTTCCAGAGCGGACAGCAGCAGCCAGCTCCACAGCAGTGGGGAGATTCATTCCGTCAGTATAGGAGGCATTGAAACGACTGAACTCACGATCACGGTAACGAAACATAGTGGAGCAATTCAGGTCCGAATCATCCAGGCTACGGTTCCGCAGGTGTTCCGTCGCGCCCGCATTCCTCGTTGCCATCGAACGCACCTGCTCGGTGTGACCCGCCCGATCAGGTGGAACGCACCCAGCCGGCTTCACGTTCGCCGGCGGCGCCTTCGAGGTCGAGCGCTCCGAGCGCTCCCCGAACGGCGCCCGGAGACAGGCCGGAGCGCCGCGCCAGCTCGGGAATGCTTCGCGGCGAGCGGGTGCTGAGCGCGTCGAAGACCCGAATCTGCTCGCTCGTGCGCCCAGCTCCAACCTCACGGCAGTCTTCCCCGTCTGCGCCGGAGAAATCGAGGGGTACCTGCACCGTTCGTTCGCCGGCGAGCTCGGCCATCTCGGCCGCCGTCGTGACGCAGACCGCGTCGAATTCGCGGATAAGGCGATGACAACCGGCCGATGTCGGCGACGTCACCGGCCCCGGGACAGCGCCGAGCGGCCGGCCGAGAGCAGCGGCATGCCCGGCTGTGTTGAGCGATCCGGAACGCCAGCCCGCCTCCAGCACGATCGTCGCCAGGCTCGAGGCTGCTATCAACCTGTTGCGCTGCAGAAAGCGCCATTTCGTGGGTGCTGCACCGCACGGCAGTTCTGAGAGCACGACGCCGTCGGCGGCGATACGGGTGAGCAGCGCGTCGTGGCCGCTCGGGTAGAAGCGGTCGACTCCCCCGGCCAGGAACGCGACGGTCAGTCCCTCGCTCGCGAGCGCCGCCCGGTGGGCCATGCCGTCGATGCCATAGGCGGCTCCCGAGACAATCGTGAATCCACGATCGACGAGCCCTGCGGACGCTTCCATCGTGACGTGCTCTCCGTAGCCCGTGGCCGCGCGCGCCCCGACGAGGGCCAGGGAATTATCCAGTCCGGTCAGAGCTGCCGGCGTGCCCCGCCACCACAGTGCCAGAGGCGCGTGGGCGCCGAGATCATCGATGGACCGTGGCCACAGATCATCCTGTGGAAGCAACAGCTGCGCGCGAACGCGTTCAGCCTGTTGCAGGGAGTGAACGACCTCGGTGGAGTTCAGCCGCGGCCGCCACCGGAGCAAGCCCTGCTCGAGGCTGTTCCCGAGCTCGTCTTCGGTGTCGTCGAATCCGTTCTCCGTCAGGACTCCCGCAATCCGGGTGGACGTCCAGGCTTCCAGCACCGCGGTGAGTGCTCTCGGGGCGCCGAGGCAGCCCACCAGCAGGCCGGCCACTCCGTCACCCGGTTCTACGATTCCCGTCCACGCCGCGCGGGCGAAGACCTCCGTTGCCACGGGTACGGGATCCGTTTCGTGCCCCGTCGCGGAGTGACCATCCCGGCGCACTCCCCCGGCGAGCGCCATCACCTGTGCCTCCGCTAGTCCGTAGATCGTCATGAGGTCATTCCCTTTCTCAGGTAGAGCGCGAGTCCCACGTGTTCCGGCCCGGGTCGGCCGGCGCCTTCCAGATCCGCAATCGACCAAGCCACCCTCAAGACCCGGTCGAAGCCGCGCATGGTGATACCGCCTCGTTCGAGCGCGCGTTCGAGAACCGCCGTGCTGGCCGGATCGAGACGTGCCTGCGGGCTGCGCAACCATGGCCCCGGGACCTGCGAGTTGAGCTGCCAGGGGGTGTGCCGGAGACGATCGGCGGCAACGCCACGGGCTTCGATCACTCGGCAGCGAGCCTGCTCGCTCGTGATGCGCACCGTGTCGGAGGCCACTCGAAGCTGCGCTGCCGTTATGCGTTTGACGCCGAGCTGGATGTCGATGCGGTCCAGCAGCGGACCCGAGATCCGGGCCAGATAGCGGCGCCGGGCATTCGGTGGACATCCGCAGTCGAGGTCTCCTGCGCCATATTGACCACAGGGACAGGGGTTGGCCGCCATCACCAACTGGAATCGGGCCGGGAAGTGCGCGATCGCGTTGGCGCGATGGATGCTGATGACCCCGGATTCGAGTGGTTGGCGGAGCGCATCGAGCACGGCCGCGGCGAATTCCGGTGCCTCGTCCAGGAAGAGCACGCCGTGTGAGGCCCGCGCAGCGGCCCCGGGTCGAATCTGTCCCGCACCCCCGCCCACCATCGCCGCTGCGGTGATCGTGTGGTGCGGTGCCTCCAGCGGCGGGCGGGTCACCAGCGAGCGCCCAAGCCCCCGTCCGGTGAGGGAGCGCATCGAGCTCACCTCGAGCGAGGCGGCAGCGTCCAGGTCAGGCAGCAGTCCGGGCAGCCGCGCTGCGAGCATGGTCTTCCCGGCACCGGGGGGCCCGAGCATGAACATGTGATGGCCGCCGGCAGCAGCAACCTGGAGGGCCAGGATGGCGTCCTCGTTGCCGATCACGTCGATGAGGTCAAGCGGCGACCCCTCCTCTGCCGTCTCGTCGTGCGGCAGGATCACGTCCACCTCGTTCGGTTGCAGGGGTGCGCCGTGCCAGATCGCAGCGTCGCGTAACGAGGCGACGGAGATCACCCGCACCCCGGGAACGAGCTCGGCCTCGGCGGCGTTTCCGGCCGGAACCATGACAGTGCCGTGCCCCAACCGCGCGGCGGCCACGACCCCCGGGAGGATTCCCGGGGTAGGCCTCACCCGGCCGTCAAGTGCCAGCTCTCCGAAATGCACCACGGATGCCACGGATTCGGGCGATACGACGCGATCGGCGGCGAGGCAGGCCAGGGCGATGGCAAGGTCGAACCCGGCACCGTGCTTGGGCAGCGCCGCCGGCGACAGCGCGATCGTGAGCCGATGGTTCGTCAGGGGACAGCCCGAGTTGGTGGCGGCCGCTCGCACGCGCTGGGTGGCCTGCGACAGTGCGGCGTCCGGCAGCCCGATGATGACCATGGCCGGCAACTGGGCGGAGATGTCGGCCTCCACCTCCACCATCGCGCCGGTCAGGCCGAGCAGCGCGACCGCGTGGGTGCGGGCGAGGGCCATCAGAACACGCCCCGAAGGTGTTCGATCAGGGGCGCACTGCCCCGGGACGCGATCACGGCAACGGCATCCACCCGGATGTGTTCAGGCCACACCTCGGCCTGGGCACACCACAGGCCCGCGAGCCGCCGCAGGCGCAGGAGCTTGTCAGCCGTGATCGCCTCGAAGGGATGACCGTAACTCGTGCCGCTGCGCGTCTTCACCTCGACGAAGACGACCTGCGTCGCCCGTTCGACGATCAGGTCGACCTCACCCTCGGCACAGCGCCAGTTACGTTCCAGGATGCAATACCCGGCGTCGATCAGGTATCGGGCCGCACAGTCTTCGCCGTACCTGCCGAGTTCGTCTTTGCGTGCCACGAGTGCCTCCGGCCACCACAGTGCCCGCTCACCAGCTCAGGTGCCGGCTGAACACGAACACTCGTGCGCCCCACCCGGCTTCGACGTGCTGTGGAGGAGAACCTGAACCGGCCGAGTCCGTTCGCTCGGCTCAGCGCATCAGCACGGGTGTGGCGGTCGGAGCGGCGAAACGGGCATCTGTCTGCCCCAGCACACGCAGCACGTTGGCCCCGGCGAGCGCCGCGAGCTCGTCAGCCGACCAGCCTCGCCCGGCGAGTTCCGCGAGCAGTGCCGGGTAGCCGTCGACTCCGTCGAGGCCGATGGGAAACTGATCTGTGCCGTCGAAGTCGCCACCGAGGCCGATATGCCGGATACCCGCAATCGCCCGCGCGTGCTCCACATGGTCGGCCACGTCGGCGATGGTCACGGCGGGGGCGGGGTCGGTCATCGGCCCGTCGGACCACGCCGCGAACTCCGCGGAGAGGAACTGCGGAACGAAGGTGATCATCATCACCCCACCGTTGGCTTCGAGGCGCCGGAGCACCTCGTCGGGCACGTTGCGCGGGTGGTCGTGCAGGGCGCGGCAGGAACTGTGGCTGAAGATCACCGGCGAGTCAGTCACGTCGAGGGCCGCGTGCATGGTCGCCGGCGACACGTGGGACAAGTCGACGAGCATACCCAGCCGATTGAGTTCACGCACGTACTCCAGGCCACGGGTGGTGAGGCCGTCGTGTGCCGGATCGTCCGTGGCCGAATCGGCCCATTCGGTGTTGTGAACGTGGGTGAGAGTGAGGTAGCGCACGCCGAGCCTCGCCATCATACGCAGCACGGCCGGGGAGTCGTTGAGGCAGTGACCGCCCTCCGCGCCCAGAAGAGAGGCGATCAATCCGTTCGTGCGGGCAGCCTGGATGTCGGCGGCGCTGCGGGCGAGCGTGAACGTTTCCGGGTAGCGGGCGACGAGCCGGTGCACCCAGTCGATTTGTTCGAGTGTGGCCTGAACCGCTTCGGCGCCGGGCAGTTCATCCCCGACGTACACCGACCAGAACTGCGCCCCCACCCGGCCTGCCCGTAGCCGGACGATGTCGGTATCGGTGGCCAGCCCGGCTTCGAGGCCCTCCACCGAGGAGGAGCGATTGACCCGGCACTCCCACGCCCAGTCATTGTGGCCGTCGATGACGGTCGAAAGTTCCAGGGCCGCACTGACGACGGTGGCGGAGAGGGCTGAAACGGATGCGGCGCTGGAGGTCATGCGCAAACGGTAGCAGCCGCCGCTTCGCTCCCCTGTTGAACCTTCCTGGTTCCGCGGCACCTAGGCTGGATGACGTGGCACCCTGACCGGGGCGCGATCGATCACCGGACGTAGCCCGATGTCTGAGATCCGGCGAGGGGGCCCGGCAAGGCGGATCGGGTATCACCGGCCGAGGCGAAGGAGCTGGCGTGCTGACAACACAGGGGTCGACCGGGGTGGGCGCTGTGCGCAGATCCAGGACCGCGATGATCGAAGTACCGGTGCCGCGCAGATGACACTCCTCGACGGTGCGATCATCCTGATTGCCGGAATCGCTGCCGGGATCATCAACGTCGTCGCCGGTGCCGGCACGCTGATCACGTTTCCGGTGTTGCTGGCACTGGGCGTACCGCCGATCACGGCGAACGTCTCCAACACCGTCGGGCTGATTCCCGGCTCTGTTGCCGGCGCCTACGGATACCGACGTGAATTGGCCGGCCAGTGGCGCCCGGTCGCCGGGATGGTGGTGTTCTCCGCCGTCGGCGGCATCATCGGCGGCTTGCTGCTGCTCGTGCTCCCGGCGGGAGTCTTCACCGGCGTTGTGCCGTTCCTGCTGCTGTTGGCCGCGCTGCTCTCAGCAATCCAGCCGCGGGTGGCCGCATTCGTGCGGCGCCGGGCAATCGTGGCTCCGGCCGACCTCTCCACGACAACGACGACGGTGACGACGGTGACGACGGTGACGACGGTGAAATCGGACACCCGGCCGCTCCGCCTCGGTCTCATCCTCGGCGTGCTCGCCACCGGCGTGTACGGGGGCTATTTCGGCGCCGCTCAGGGCGTGATCCTGCTGGCGCTGCTCGGCATCCTCTGGTCCACGGACATGCACCGGGCCAACGGCGCCAAGAACGTGCTCGCCGGGGTCGCCAACCTCGTCTCGGCGATCATCTTCATCAGCAGTGGCACCGTTGACTGGCGGATCGCCCTGCTCATCGGCATCGGCTCAGCGACGGGTGGCTGGCTGGGCGCCCGTCTCGGCCGCAGACTCTCCGCCTCCGTGCTCAGGGTCATCCTCGTAACCATCGCCGTCGTGGGCGCCGTGGTGCTGTTCGTCACCTGACGCAGGCAACACTGGCACTCCATGATCTGGTCGGGGAGTGTGGGCTTACCCGTGAACCGCCGCCCACCGGTCCTTCGTGATCGCGTAGTCGACGATGCCGTGCTCGGAACCGGGGATGGGGCCGTGGATTCCCTCGTCTCGAGTACCGATACAGGTCAGCCCCAGGCGGCTCATCACCGCGCGAGACCCCGTGTTCACGGCCATCGTTTCAGCGAAGATCCGGGTCAGCCCCAGGTCGTCGAAACCGTGGGCGAGCAATGCGGCGGCAGCCTCAGAAGCCAGTCCTTGCCGCCAGAATTCCGGACGCAGTCGATATCCCAGTTCCGCCTGACCTCGCTCATCGTCGTCCGCCGGTGCGAGCAGCCACCACCCGACGAATTCCGTTCGATGATAACCAGCCCAGAAGCCCAAACCGTTTCGGGCTTCGCGGAGGCGTTCGTGATGGTGCTCCTCAACTTCCGCACGATTCCGCGGCTGCCCGGCACCGAGGTAACGCATGACATCAGGGCTCGCATCCAGTGCGACCTCATGCTCGAGATGTTCCTCCGCCAGGGGAACGAGGATCAACCGGCGGGTCTGCAGGGTGCGTTGCATAATCACCTCACTATTGCAGCCAAGCCGCCCGACCGTGAACCTCAGCCGTGCCGGGGTGATCGCGGATGTTCACGATGACGGCTCGACCAGCAGCTTCTTGATCTCGGCGAGCTTGGTTTCAGACTCCTGGAGGCGAAGCCGCAGCGCCTCGATCGTGCCGGCACCCGCGTCGGTCACATCCACCGTCGGTGCGGCGCTCTTCTTCGTGGGCGACAGGAAGAAGTTGGCGACGTAACCCGTGAACGTGCCGAAGATACCCACCCCCACGACGATGATCAGTGACCCGATCAGCCGGCCCGCATCGGTGACCGGATACTCGTCGCCGTACCCCACGGTCGAGATGGTCACGATGGTGTACCAGATTGCATCCGAGGCTGTGGTGATGTTTGCCCCGGGCGCTTTCTGTTCGGCTCCGAGGATCGCGAGACTTCCGAATTCCAGCACGAAGACACCCATGAGCAGCACCGTGTACAAAGAGCTGCCCGCTCGATCCCTCAGCAGCGCACCCCCGATCCGGCGGATCCCGCGGTCGCGAAGCAGACGGGACACCCGAATCAGCCGAAAGACCCGCAGAACCTTGAATTGAGGGAACGGCAGGCAGGCCAACAGGTCGGCCCAACCGAAGTGCTTGAAGACATAGGCGCCTGCCGATGGCGCCGTCGCGCTGCGATAGAGGAAGTCGGCGAGGAAGATCACACTGAAAAGGGCGTCCATCACGGCGATCACGCTGTCGAGCGTTTTCTCCTGCACGGCATACGAGAGCACGAGATTGACGATGGACAGGATCGACAGGACCCCGATGAAGATCTCGTATCCGATGCTCTTCAGTTCATTGCGCTCCGTCTTCATGCGAGGATTCTGGCACTGAACTCGCCGCCGGGCCGATAATCCGGCACTGTCGTCCGGCGGAGACCGTCGGCCCTCCGGCCGGCGGGATCAGGCCAGGGTGAACAGCCGCCGCACGATGCTGCCCTCGGCGAGGGCGTCGAGGCTCTCGTTGAGGTCGCTGAGTGGCCGGGTGTCGGTGTGCAGCAGCTCGACCGGGAGGGTGCCGGCACGCCACATGTCCAGGTATGCGGGGATGTCGCGGCTGGGCACCGAGTCGCCCATGTAGCTACCGAGGAGCCTCCGGCCCATGCCGGCGAATTGCAGGGCCGATGTCGTGATCACCTGCTCGGGGTGCGGCAACCCCACCGAGACCAGGGCTCCGCCGCGAGTGAGGAGCCCCAGGCAGGCTTCCATGACCCGGGAGTGTCCCACCGCTTCGATCGCCAAGTCGACGCCGTCGCCGGCGTGCTCGGCCACCAGGGCGGCCGCCTGCTCGGGAGAGCCGACCGCGGTGGCCCCGCAGCGCAGCGCGAGGTGCTGCTTCTCGGCCAAGGGATCGATCGCGATCACGGTCGTGCCGGCGACCTGCGCGGCCGCCATCACGGCCATCAGGCCCACCGCACCGAGTCCGAAAACGATCACCGACTGATCGGCGGCCAGCCGGCCGGTGTTGAGCACGGCTCCGATGCCGGTCAAAGCGGCGCAACCGAACATCGCGGCCACGTCGAAGGGCACATCCCGCTCGATCACGACCACCGATTCACGCGCCACCACGGCGAACTGCGAAAAGGCCGAGACCCCGAGGTGGTGGTTGATGCGTTCGCCGGCCTCCGTGCGGAGAGCGGCGTCTCCGTGCAGGAGGTCCCCGGTGTTGTTCACGGCCGCGCCGCGGTGGCAGAGCGCGGGGCGTCCGGCCCGGCAGGCACGGCAGTCGCCGCAACTCGGCACGAACACGAGCACGACGTGGTCGCCCTCATTCACGTCATCGACTCCCTCACCCACGGCAACAACGGTTCCCGCGGCCTCGTGGCCGAGCGCCATCGGGAGGGGGCGGATACGGGAGCCGTCGATCACCGACAGGTCCGAGTGACACAGGCTCGCCCGCTCGATCTTGACCAGCACTTCCCCGGCCCGCGGGGACGGTACCTGAACCGTTTCGATGGTCAGCGGAGCACTCACCGCGTAGGGTCGGGCCGCGCTGGAGTTGCGCAGGATTGCGCTGAGCATCGTTGCTGTGGTCATGCTCTCCAACCTAGCCCGCCGGAAGGCCGACCAGATCTGCGCTCACCCGCCACAGGCGGGCTGCGACCGCCTGATCATAGCTGCGCGGGGACGATTTACGGGGCACACCGTTGGCGAAGAAGCGCCCGGTCACCTGCTCCAGCCCGGGGTCCGCAGCCAGCCGGATCGACGTCTCCGCACCCTGCTGCGGGGACTTCATGAAGGGTCGCATCAGTGGTGTCAGCATCCGTTGCAGGGTGCCGGATTCCTCGGCCCCGAACGATGTGTTCACGACGCCGGGGTGGAGCACGTTCGCTGTGACGCCGGTGTCACGCAACCGACGGGAGAGTTCGTACGTGAACAGTACATTGGCCAGTTTCGATTGGCTGTACGCCCGGAAGCCTGAATAGGACCGCTCACCCTGCAGGTCGTCGAAGTCGATGCGGCCCATGGAGTGCGCATTGGACGAGACGGTGATCACTCGGGAAGGTGCCGCCTCGCGAAGGCCGTCGAGCAGCAGGTTGGTGAGCAGGAAAGGAGCCAGCTGGTTGAGGGCGAACGTGCGCTCCAGTCCGTCAGCGGTGAGCTGTCGGGTGTGCCAATAGCCCCCGACATTGTTCACCAGCACGTGCAGACCGGGAAGCCGTTGCGCCACTTCCTCGGCCAGTCTCCGAACCTCGGATTGCACTGACATGTCTGCGATGAAGACGTCGACCGTGGCGGCGCCGGCCTGGCGAATGTCGCGCGCCGCGGCATCCGCTCGTGCACGATCACGGCCGGTGATCGCCACGTGGGCGCCCCTCGCCGCCAGGCCCAGGGCGGTTGCCCGGCCGATGCCGCCGGAGCCGCCGGTGATCAACACCCGACTGCCGGACATCATCGTGGGGTCGACCTGTTCCATGTTCTGGTTTCCTCCGGCTTCGGGCCATGCCCGGTGCAGGTTAGCACTCCCTCTTCGGCGGCGTACGCTCGGGGCATGACTTTTCGAAATAAAACGGTGGACCTGGGCATGCGTGCCATGAACGGATTGCACCGCGCCCTGCTGGCTGTGTCAGGCGGACGGCTCGGGTGGGAGATCGGGCCGATGCCCGCCGTCGAATTGCACACGATCGGCCGTACCAGCGGTGAGCGACGCTCCACGATGCTCACCGCGCCGGTGCACAGCGCCGGCCGCTACGTGCTTGTGGCCTCCAAGGGCGGGGACGACCGCAATCCCAACTGGTACCTCAATCTCGTGGCGCACCCTGACGTGGAGATCACGGTGCGCGGCACGACGGTCCCGATGCGCGCACGCACCGCGACGTCGAGCGAGAAAGCGGAACTGTGGCCGCAGATCGTGGCGGCCTACTCGGGCTACGCGGCCTATCAGACGAAGACCAGCCGGGACATTCCGGTGGTCATCTGCGAGCCCCGCTGACGTCCGGACCGGTTCATGGACGCCGCAGGACCTTCGACAAGGAGATGATCACGGAACAGGTGACGTGACGTGTTCAGTGGACCGGTTCGAACTCCTCGGCCACGGCGTTGGGATACGCGGGGGCCTGGACACCCGCCATCTCCTCAAGCACCCGGATGACCTGGCAGCTGTAGCCGAATTCGTTGTCATACCAGACGTAGAGAATGACCTTGTTGCCGTTAGCGATCGTGGCCAGCCCGTCCACGATTCCCGCCCGCCGTGAGCCGAGGAAATCACTGGATACGACCTCGGGCGAATCGATGTAATCGATCTGCTTGTGCAATTCGGAGTGCAACGACATGGTGCGCAGGTAGGTGTTCACCTCCTCCTTGTCGGTACCGTTCTCCAGCGTGAGGTTGAGGATCGCCATCGACACGTCAGGCGTGGGCACGCGGATGGCGTTTCCGGTGAGCTTGCCGGCCAGTTCGGGCAGGGCCTTCGCCACAGCCTTCGCCGCTCCCGTCTCAGTGATCACCATGTTGAGCGCCGCCGAGCGACCACGGCGGTCGCCGGAGTGGAAATTGTCGATGAGGTTCTGGTCGTTCGTGAAGGAGTGCACGGTCTCGACGTGTCCGTCGATGATGCCGAAACGATCGTTGATCGCCTTCAACACCGGCGTGATCGCGTTCGTGGTGCAGGAGGCCGCCGTCACGATCAGGTCCCCGTCGGTGATCGTGTTGTGGTTGATGCCGTGCACGATGTTCTTGAGGGCGCCCTTGCCCGGCGCGGTCAGCAGCACGCGCGCGACCCCGGCGCATGCCAGGTGCTGGGACAGGCCCTCGGCGTCGCGCCAGCGGCCGGTGTTGTCGACGACGATGGCGTTATGGATGCCGTACTCTGCGTAGTCCACGGATGCCGGATCGCTCGAGTAGATCACCTGGATCAGGGTGCCGTTCGCAAGGATGGTGTTGTTCTCCTCGTCGACGGTGATGGTGCCTTCGAAGGGACCGTGCACAGAGTCGCGTCGCAGCAGGCTCGCACGCTTGACGATGTCGTTCGCCGATCCCTTGCGCACCACGATCGCGCGCAGGCGCAGGCCCTGGCCGCCGCCGGCGTGCTCGATCAGGATGCGGGCGAGCAGTCGCCCGATACGGCCGAAGCCGTAGAGCACGACGTCGGTGCTGGTGCGCTCATCAAGGCCGTGCCGGTCCACGATATCGGCCAGTTCCGCCCGCAGGAATACCTCCAGTGAGACACCCTCTGCGGCCTCACGGTAGGCGATCGCCAGCCGGGCCAGGTCGATCGATGCGGCACCGAGATTGAGCCGCAGCAACGCCTGCAACACCGGAAGGGTCTCCTCAAGCGGCAATTCGACATCTGCGATGTGGCGCGCGAATCGGTGGGCCTTGAGCAGGCCGATCACAGATTTGCTGATCAGGCCGCGTCCGAACACGCTCGTGACGACGTTGTTATCACGGTACAGGCGGCCGATCAGCGGAATCATCGCCTCAGCGAGAGCCTCCCGATCGATCCACATTTGACGTGCACGATCTGTTGACTGATTCACAAGCTGCTTTCCTAAACCGTCGTTGGTTTTCTCCGCATGGGGTGCCGCGGATACGTGCACGTGCTATTCGTCGAGCGCCAGTTCCTTCGGCAGCTCAAATTCCTTGGAGGCGAGTTCTTCCACGTTGACGTCCTTGAACGTGAGCACCCGAACCGATTTCACGAAACGATCGGAGCGGTAGACGTCCCACACCCACACATCTTTCATGGTCAGTTCGAAGTAGAAATCATGCTCGGTATCGCGGCGCACCAAGTCGACTTCGTTGGCCAGGTAGAAACGCCGTTCCGTCTCTACGACGTACTGGAACTGGCCGACAACGTCTCGATATTCGCGGTACAGGGCCAACTCGACCTCGCGGTCGTAGTCCTCAAATTCGTCTTCGTCCATGGTGAGGCAATCTTACGCCGAGATCTTGAGCCACGATTTGCGGTGCAGCTCGGTGGGGCCGAGCCGGCCGATCGCGCTCATATGCGCGGCGCTGCCGTAGCCCTTGTTGCCTGACCATCCGTAGCCGGGCAGTTCGGCATCCGCTTCAATCATCAGTCTGTCCCGGTGTACCTTGGCGATCACGGATGCCGCGGCGACCGAACCGCAGTCCCGGTCAGCCTTCACCCGCGTCACGACCCGGAGCGGAGTCTTCAACGCCTTGTTGAGCCAGTCATCATTGCCATCCAGCAGTACGACGCTGGCCGAGATGTCCACCCCGGCGGCGTATAGCTCGGCGAGGGCGCGTTTTCCGGCAAGTCCGAGGCAAGCGACGATGCCCAGCTCGTCGATCTCCTGTGCCGAGGCGAGCCCGATGGCCGAGTGGGCCGCCCACGCGCTCGCGAGCGGCGCGAGCAATTCTCGCTTCGGCTCGCTCAGCATTTTCGAGTCGCGTAATCCGGCCGGAATGGGGGTGACGCTCACGTCGATGGCCACGAAGCCCACCCCCACCGGACCGGCCAACGCGCCGCGCCCGACCTCGTCACATCCGATCACGAATCGCGCTCCGTCGGCCAGCAGCGCCCGTTCCACGTCGAGGTGAGGGTCGGAGACCGCCATCTACTGGGCCGCGTCTTCGATGCCGCGGAAGACGTCGGGATAGTCGTCGAGCCAGGACAAACGGGCCAGGGGCCAGCTGATCACGAGCGCACGTCCGACGACGTTCTCGATCGGCACGTAGCCCCGGCCGGGCGTCTCCCCGTTGTAACGGGAATCCTTGGAGTTGTAGCGATTGTCCCCCATCATCCAGAGCGAGTCCGCGGGGATCACCACGTCGAAGTCATCTTTGGAAACCTTGGTTTCACCCTGCGGGATCAGCACATAGGGCTCAGCGAGGGGGACGTCGTTGACGCTCATCTGCCCCAACGCGTTGCAGCACACCACATGGTCACCGGGGAGTCCGATCACGCGTTTGATGAGGTGATCGTTGCTGTCCGGGGCTGACAGCCCGACGACGGACATCAACCAGTCCACACTCGCCACGATCGGATTCTGCTGGATGTCCTGCTGGGGAGGCAGCCAACCGCCCGGATCACGGAAGACCACGACGTCGCCGCGCTCAATCGGCATGAAGCGCGGTTCAAGTTGGTTGACGATGATGCGGTCATAGATCTGGAGCGTGTTCTCCATAGACCCGGAGGGAATGTAGAACGATCTGATCAGAAATGTCTTGATCAGAAAAGAGATGAGAAGTGCTACCACAAAGATGATGATCAGGTCTCGGATGAACAACAAGACGCTCTGTTTTTTGGTTTTCTTCTGACCTGATCGTGCGCGTAAGGGTGATCCCGAGCGAGTCGATCTCGTGGGCATCGCTTCTTCTGTCATTAAACCGCCTGAGCTCCCGATCAGTTTACGTGATCGGGAGCTCAGGAAAGAAAACGGCAAGGCCGTGTCTATTCGGTTATAATCAGCGCTTTTCCTTGATCTTGGCCTTCTTGCCGCGCAGGTCGCGGAGGAAGTACAGCTTCGCACGACGAACGTCGCCGCGGGTGACGACCTCGATGTGATCGATGACCGGGGAGTGAACCGGGAAGGTACGCTCGACGCCGATCTGGAAGCTGACCTTACGCACGCAGAACGTCTCGCGCACGCCTTCGCCGGAACGGCCGATGACGATGCCCTGGAAGACCTGGATACGAGAGCGGGTACCTTCAATGATGTTTACGTGAACCTTGACGGTGTCGCCGGCGCGGAACGCGGGGATGTCCTTCCTGAGGGAAGGAGCATCCACGAAGTCGAGAATATGCATAGTTTGTCGCTCTCTGTATCCGCCACAGGTCGAACACGGTTTGTGCGGGGAACGCGTAGCGCGAATCACCTGCAACCGGTAGGTAGGTTTGTGTCGATTGAAAGCAGCTCCCCTGTGGCAGAGACTTGCCGCGGCACAATCGCCTATTCTGTCATATTCCCGGGCGAGTCGCAAAGTGTTGGTGCGTCCGCACCAGAGCTATGACTGGTCGTTCGGTTTTTCGCGGATCACGATGACCTCCGGATCGACCGCCCGGCCGGACGATGGCGGGAACGGCGTGGTCGGCATGGAGGGCACCGACCCGGCCGCGGTCTCTTCTATCAGCACCATCATGGCGCGAACACGCTTGCGGGCAGCGTCGAACAGCGCCCAGACCGCGTACCAGAAGGCGCCGATACCCACGACCACGACCAATACGGAGAGCCACCCGGAGGGGTCCTCCGAGAATCCGAGCGCGATGATCAGCACATGCCAGAGGCCGAGCACACCCACATCAGGCCAGGACAGCGCCCGCTGCTCGCGTACCTCGCGGCGCGCGAAGATGAGACCGCTCACGGCCAGGAGCCCCAGGCCGAGCAGCACGGCCCCGAAGAAGATGCCGAGCACTGCCCAGCCACCGCTTCCGAAAATCGACGAGCCGATCAGGAGCCACAGTGGGAGCACGACAACGGCAGGGAACTGCCAACGAAAGAAGGTGCGGCGTATGAACACCATCCCAGAGTATCCGCGACGGCTGCACGACACCTAGACGTTCGCTGTGGGCTGAGGGCGACAACCCGACAGCCTTCGGCGGGCGCCGGGAGCAGCCGCCCGTTCCGCTACGGGGCCGGCGGAATCGGCATCAGGTCGGGACGAACCCTAGCCGTGCGCTCGAGCTGCTGCTCACGACGCCAGGCCGCGATGGCACCATGATTGCCGCTCAAGAGCACCGGAGGAACGGGCAGTCCACGCCATTCGGCGGGCTTGGTGTAGCTGGGGTATTCCAGCAAGCCGTCTTCGTGGGATTCCTCGACGAGGCTCTGCGGGTTCCCCACGACGCCGGGAATCAGGCGCCCGACGGCTTCGATCATGGCCATCACAGCGACCTCTCCCCCGTTGAGCACATAGTCGCCCAGGCTGATCAGCCGCACGCGACCCCGGGTGGCGTAGTGATCGACGACGCGCTGGTCGATACCTTCATATCGGCCGCAGCCGAACACGAGGTGGGATTCCTGGGACAGCTCACGGGCCGTCGCCTGGGTGAACTGCTCGCCGGCAGGCGAGGGGAAGATTATGGTGGGACCGGCATCGGCTGTGTCTACACTCGTTGCTTGGCCGGGAGCGGCTTCACCGAGTATTGCGTCGAGGGCATCGCCCCAAGGCTCCGGCTTCATCACCATGCCGGCGCCGCCGCCGTAGGGGGTGTCGTCGACCGTGCGGTGACGGTCGTGCGTGTGGTCGCGCAGGTTGTGCACGCCGAGTTCGATCAGCCCGGACTGGCGAGCCTTGCCGAGCAGCGAAAGATCCAGCACATCGAAGAACTCGGGAAAAATCGTGACGATATCAATGCGCATCCTTGAATTCTAGACGGCGACCTCGACGGGCCCGAGCATCGCCCCTGTGAGCGAACGTGACCTTATACGTCCGGCAACCCGCGAGGACTGTGCGAATTCACATACGGTGATTCTCAATGGCAGCTGCATTCCAGTCCGAGGAGAACACCACATGAACGCCCATCGACCAGGCAGGCCCGGACGGGTCACCCTGGCCGGCGGCGGCCCCGGATCAGCCGGACTGCTCACCGTGGCCACCGTGCAGGCGTTGCTGGAGGCGCAAGTCGTACTCTATGACCGCCTTGCGCCCACCGACGATCTCGCCCGCCTCGCACCGCACGCCGAGCTGATCGACGTGGGCAAGCTACCCGGCAACCATGCCATTTCCCAGGGCGACATCGAAAAACTCATCGTGACCCATGCCCTCGAAGGCTCCCGCGTCGTGCGGCTCAAGGGCGGTGATCCGTACATTTTCGGGCGCGGCAGCGAAGAGGTGCTCGCCTGCCATACCCACGGAATTCCGGTGACCGTGCTGTCCGGCGTGACCAGCGCGATCTCCGTTCCGGCCGCGGCCGGCATTCCGCTGACCCACCGCGGCCTGAGCCACGCCTTCACCGTGATCTCCGGTCATGCTCCACTCACCGAACGCGAACTCGAAGGCCTCGTTCTGATCGACAGCACGATCGTGGTCCTGATGGGCATCGGCACGCTTCCCACCCTGACCCAAGGACTGCTGCGCCACGGCATGGCCAGCGGCATGCCCGTCGCGATCATCGAACGCGGCTTCAGTGCCACCCAACGCACGACGATCGCCGACCTCAGCACCATTCTCGGCGAGGCGGCCCGAGCCAGTGTGTCCTCCCCCGCCGTGCTCGTGATCGGCCAGGTCGTGCGGCTTGCGTTCATGGGCGACACAAGCGCCGAAGACCTGATCAGCCGAGCCGGCGAGTTCGCGGCTTCTGCCTGAGACCCACCGGCGAAGGCAGCGGTCCGCACCCGAGGAACCGGTAGAACTGTTCACCGCCGTGAAAGAGGTATCGCCCACTGCAGATTTCTGCGATGGGCGATACCGGAAGAATCAGGCATGAAGAGCCGAGCCTGAGTGCCTATGCCTTGTCGTCTGCCGGCCCGGCCTCGACAACGGATGCCGAGGCATCCGTTTCGGCGTCGGCCTCAGCGGTTGCCGGAACCGGTTCGATCTCGTCGGGATCCTCGGGGATCTCTTCGAGCAGCCCGAGCGGCGGAGTGATCGTGACCGTTCCAGCCGCAACGTCCACCGACGGCACGATGGCTTTCACGAACGGGATCATCACGTCGCCGTTGGGCGTATTGACGATGAGAAGGTCCTGCGCCGGCATGTGCTCCAGCCGGGCGATGGTGCCGATCTTGACCCCGTCGCGCATCACGGCAAGGCCGATCAGCTGGTGGTCGTACCACGCGTCTTCTTCGTCGGACTGCTCCGCGGCATCGGATTCGATCCAGAGGATTGCTTTGGCCAGGGTTTCCGCGGTCGTACGGTCGGGAACATCCTTGAAAAAGCCGACAGCATGCTGGTTGTACCAGCGAAGTTCGACGAGTTCGAGGCTCTTCCCGTGCCATGGCGTTCCGGTGGGCACCTGGAGGGTGAACACGGCACCCGGGACGAAACGTCGTCCCGGGTCGTCCGTGAACAATTCAAGCTTGATCGCTCCCTTGAGCCCGTGGGCCTTCGTGAGACGCCCCACCCGGAGCTGGTTACGTGCTTGTGTACTGTCGTCGCTCGAATTCATGGAAAATCCTAGAAATCGGTGTCGACGACATCGACGCGAACACGTCGACCGTCAGCCAGTGCGGCCACAAGGGTGCGCAGGGCCTTCGCCGTGCGGCCAGCGCGGCCAATGACCCGGCCGAGGTCTTCGGGGTTCACACGAACCTCGAGGACCTCTCCGCGGGGGGAGTTTTTTTCTGCAACGTGCACATCGTCCGGGTGATCAACGATTCCCTTGACGAGGTGCGCAAGTGCGGGAGCGAGCAAGATTTACGCCTTGGTCTCGTCGGTTGCCTCGGCGGCAGCCTCGGTGGTCGCTTCGACCTTGGCCGTGGGCTTCTCAGCCTTGGGGCGCAGGACAGGCTTCTTCTTCTCGTCGGCGACGAAGGCAGCCTTCGGCTCCTTGATCTTGACGGTGTTCTTGGCGTTCTTGTCACCCTTGAAGATGCCCCAGTCGCCCGTGAGCTTCAGGAGGGCAGCAACCTGCT
>Ga0209023_10000521_pt1 | contig 58035 bp, 55 predicted proteins | sample LakOneMetagenome_FD_187468 | JGI IMG/M metagenome (GOLD analysis project Ga0209023, IMG submission 187468) | Freshwater and sediment microbial communities from Lake Erie, Canada (SPAdes) (version 2) | ecosystem: Environmental > Aquatic > Freshwater > Lentic | place: Lake Erie, Canada...
CGAGGCAATATGATCTGGCATGAGAGCGGTGGGTTGGGAAATTGGTTTGGTCGCACAAACACAATAACTCTTCCTTACTGCTCTCTTGCGTTTACAACAGGTTCATCCCGGAAATCCGCGATGAACCAAAAAAATGCCCGTCAATGAAGGACGGGCACAACCCAAGATAGGGCCAAGAGACGCAGAATTCGGTGCGGCGCACCGCTTGGCGGCACGCCTTTCTGCGATCACGCATATCGGTTGCGTGTATGCAGATGAACTCAGTATAGGAGCCGAATATGACCCGAGTATGACGCTGCTCAAGCGAACGCAGGTTCGTCGCGAACGAATTCAGTTGAGGCCGGTCTATCAGCGATGCGGGATAAAAAAAAGCCCGCTTCAGAGAGCGGGCTTCAAACTATTTTCTTGGAGGAGAATAGTGGAGACAGGTGAGATTATGCTGCGCCGCGATATATACGTCCAATTTTGATTTCGGATAGCAGACATTCGCCGCCGTGATAATTGCTGAGCTCGCTTATTCTTTTACCGGCACGGTATAGTTCAGGGCCATGCGGCCGCCGTCCGCGTACAGGGTCTGGCCCGTCATGTAGGAAGCGTCGTCGCTGGCCAGGAAGGCGGCGATGCCGGCGATCTCTTCCGGCTCGCCGCAGCGGCCGAGCGGCGTGCGCGACAGGATGGTATGGCGCGCTTCGGGGCTGCCCATCACGGCGTTCTTGGCCAGCTCGGTCAGGATGGTGCCGGGGCCGATCGCATTGACGCGAATGCCGTGCTCGGCCAGTGCGATCGCCGCGACGCGGGTCAGCTGGTTGACGCCGCCTTTCGACACCACATACGGAATCTGGTTCGGAATGGTCAGTTCGGCGTTCACGCTCGACATGTTGATGATGCAGCCGCTGTTGCGCTTGACCATCTCGCGCGCCACGGCCTGGCTGCACAGGAACATCGACTTCAGGTTGACGCGCAGAACGCGGTCGAAATCTTCCTCTTCCAGGTCGAGGAAGCTGGCGGCATGGGTGACGCCGGCATTGTTGACCAGGATGTCGACATGGCCGAAGGCGCTCAGGGTGGCGGCGAGCATGGCGTCGACGTCCGATTTCTGGCTGACGTCGGCGCAGAAGAAGCGGGCATTGTCGCCGAGCGCTTCGGCAGCGGCCGCGCCTTCCTGGCGCACGTCGACCAGCATCACACGCGCGCCTTCGCGCACCAGGCGCTCGGCGCAGGCATAGCCGATTCCCCGGCTGGCTCCGGTAATGATGGCGACTTTCTGGGCAAGTTTCATGGCAGGCTTTCCTGGAGTTCTGAAAACGCCATTGTACCGGCCGAGCGCTGGATCTATAGCATCAAAGGCTTGTCAGGCAATTCATTCGGCCGCGTGCCGTTCGACGGAAAATGCTGGCGCAGCAGCGCATTGACCTGCCCGATGGCTTCCAGCGTGGCGTCATGGAAGCGGCCCTGGGCGAAGCCTGCCGTCATCGTGTTGCAGATCGCCTGCCAGGTGGCGGGATCGATGCGGCGGTTGATGCCGCGGTCGGCCACGATGTCGACCTTGTGGTCGGCCAGGTTGACGTAGATGAGGACGCCGCAGTTGTCCTCGGTATCCCAGATGCCGTAGTCGGCAAACAGGGCCAGTGCACGCTGGCGGTTGCCGATGCCTTCCCATACCGCGGACAGGGGCAGCGATTTTTCGACCACCAGGCGGACCTCGCCGCGGTGGGTCTGTTCGCCGGCCGTGATCGCCTCGGCGATGGCCTCCAGGGTCGCCGGCGGGAACACGCGTGCGGCTTCGGTCCGGGTGCTGAGCAGGTGGCGCAGGCTGCGTTTGACGCGGCCGGGGTTGTGCTGTGCCTGATCCATTACCAGTCTCCCGAGGCGCCGCCGCCGTCGAAGCTGCCGCCCCCGCCGCCGGAAAAACCACCGCCGCCCGAGAAGCCGCCGCCGCCGGAAAAGCCGCCGCCACCGCCGCCGCGGTTGTTCATGTTGCTGAGGATGCTGCCGAGGATGAAGCCGGTGGCGCCGCTGTTCCAGCCGTTGTCGAAGCGCCGTCCGATGCCCGGCTGCGACAGGCGCGAGCGGCGCGGGCTGAAGATCGAGCGCAGCACGGTCAGGCCGATGACGATGAAGAAGATGCTCATCACGATGCCGGGGCCGCCGTCGCCGTCCTGCTCCTGGGCCTGAGCTTGCCCTTGGCCGGGCTGGGCCTGCGGCGTCGGGAATTTTTCCTGGTTGAGGAGGGCGGAGATTGCACCGACGCCTGCGACGAGGCCGCCGTAGTAATCGTTCTGGCGGAAGTGCGGGGCGATCGTGTCCTGCAGGATGCGCTTGGACTGGGCATCGGTCAGCACGCCCTGCACGCCGCGTCCGGCCTCGATGCGCAGGCGCCGCAGCGAGGACGGGTTGTCGCGCGCAACCAGCAGCAGCACGCCGTCGTCGACGCCCTTGCGGCCCAGCTTCCAGGCCTCGGCCACGCGGATGCTGTACTGCTCGATGACCTCGGGCTCGGTCGACTTCACCAGCAGCACGGCGATCTGGCTGCCGGTCTGGGTTTCGTAGTCGGCCAGCACGCGCTCGAGGTTCTGGCGCTGCTCAGGCGTCAGCATGCCGGCCTGGTCGGTGACGCGCGCCGTGTACGCGGGGACGGGCTTGAGCTGCGCCTGCGCCTGTCCGGCCAGGAGCAGGCTCAGTAGCGGGGCGAGCGTCAGTGCCCACAGCAGGCGCAGCAGCGGTTTCATCGTCGGCGCCCGTTATTTACCGAAATCGACCTTCGGCGCGGTCGAGATCGCGCGCTCGTTCTCGACCGTGAACGACGGCTTGGGCGCATAGCCGAACATCTTCGCCGTCAGGTTGGTCGGGAAACTGCGCGCCAGCACGTTGTAATCCTGGACCGAGGCGATGTAACGCTGGCGCGCCACGGTGATGCGGTTCTCGGTGCCTTCCAGCTGCGACTGCAGGTCGCGGAACTGGGTGTCGGCCTTCAGGTTCGGGTAGGCCTCGGACACGGCCATCAGGCGCGACAATGCGCTGGACAGCTCGCCCTGCACCTGCTGGAACTTCTGGAAGGCTTCCGGGTTGTTCAGCACTTCCGGCGTGATCTGGAAGCTGGTGGCGGCGGCGCGCGCACGGGTCACGGCTTCCAGGGTTTCGCGTTCGTGGCTGGCATAGCCCTTCACGACGTTGACCAGGTTCGGGATCAGATCGGCGCGGCGCTGGTACTGGTTGACCACTTCGCCCCAGGCGGCCTTGGTCGCTTCGTCCTTGGCCTGGAACTGGTTGTAGCCGCAGCCCGACAGCAGGACGCTGGCCAGCAGCGCGGACAGCAGCATGGCGGCCCAGCGCGTGAACAGGGAAGGCGTCGAAGAAGATGTCTTCATAGGGGAATCCGTCGCGAGTTGTCGAATGAATAAAAATATACCCGAAATGGCCCCATCGCGGCGTCCGCCCGGGGCGCGGTACAATATCGGGTTTGCAATGCGATAGAGAAGGGGCCTGCCATGAACTTCATCGACAAGCTGAACGCCGCCTGGCGCAGCAACGATTCCCTGCTGTGCGTGGGGCTCGATCCGGACATCGAGCGCTTGCCCGCGCACCTGCGCGATCATCCGCAAGGCATTGCCGAATTCTGCAAGGCCATCATCGACGCGACCGCCGACCTGGCTTGTTCCTTCAAGCCGCAGATCGCGTATTTTGCGGCGCTGGGCGCGGAAGACCAGCTGGAAACCGTGTGCCGCTATCTGAAGGAACGTTATCCGCACATCCCGCTGATCCTGGACGCCAAGCGCGGCGACATCGGCGCCACCGCGCGCCAGTACGCGCGCGAGGCCTTCGACCGCTACGGTGCGGACGCGGTGACGGTGAACCCCTACATGGGCTTCGATTCGGTGGAGCCCTACATGGCGTGGGCGGACCGCGGCGTGATCGTGCTGTGCCGCACCTCGAACGCGGGCGGCTCGGACCTGCAATTCCTGGACGTGGGCGGACGCCCGCTGTACCAGCACGTGGCGCAGCTGGTAGCGGAAAAGTGGAACAAGAACGGCCAGTGCGCGCTGGTGGTCGGCGCCACCTTCCCGCAGGAGCTGGCCCAGGTCCGCGCCCTGGTGGGCGACATGCCGCTGCTGGTGCCTGGCATCGGCGCCCAGGGCGGCGACATCGAAGCGACCGTCAAGTCCGGCCGCACGGCGAACGGCGCCGGCATGATGATCAATTCTTCGCGCGCCATCATTTACGCGCAGCCGAAGGGCGATGAGGATTTCGCGGCGGCCGCGCGCCGGGTGGCGATGGAGACGCGCGACGCGATCAATCAACATCGCGCGTGACCGTAGGGCGGGCACACCGTGCCCGCGTCAGCAATCAATACCGCTGCGGCGCGATCGACTCCGCATAATCGTACAGCGCCCCCAGAATCGCCTCGGCCCGCTCATCCGCCGTCTCCGACAGCGCATCGATCTCGGCAAACAGCTGGTCGATCGTGCGCGCCCCGCCGGCGCCTTCGAACAGGCGCGCCGCGCGGTGCGCTTCCCAGTTTTCCAGTTCGTGCTCCTGCAGCGTGTGCGGGAAGTTGCGGCAGCGGTAGCGGAACAGGATCTGCGCCAGCCTTTCATCCTCGAAGCTCGGCTGCCTTTCCACCAGGCGGGCAGGGTGCTCGGCGCGCAGCGATTCGAGCTGGCGGCGATCGCCTTGCGAGACGAAGCCGTTGTACAGGTCTTCGTCGACATCGGTCTCTGCGCCGGACGCTTCACGCTGGAACACCTTCTGCCACACCGCGCTCATGTCCGGCCCGTCCGCTGCAATGCGCGCGTGCGCCAGGCACTGTTCGATGTCCAGCTGCCACTTGTCCGCCATCGCCGGCTGCAGCGTCTTCAGATTCCCGACCAGCATCGGCGACTTGTTCAGGTGCACGCTCTTGATCGGCAGGCGGCTCATCCCTTCCGGCATCTCGGCGGCGCGCGTGAACAGGCGCTCGCGGATGGTCTCCACGCTGAGCGCGAACAGTTCTGACGGATCGTGGCGGCAATCCCAGACCAGCACCTCGTTCTTGTTGGTCGGGTGCGAGGCCAGCGGCCACACCAGGCCCAGGCAGCCGCGCTCGGCAGGGAACATGCCGGACACGTGCAGGAAGGGGCGGCGCTGGCTGCGCTCCAGGTGCAAGCCCATCTCGCTGGCCACCTTGTCCTTGCGGCGCAGTTCCAGGCAGAAGTCGAACAGCTTCGGCTGCTTGCTGCGGATCAGGCGCGCCATCGCAATGGTGGCGCGCACGTCGGACAGCGCATCGTGCGCGGCCTCGTGCACCAGGCCGTTGGCGCGCGTCAGGTCCTCGAGCCGGAAGCTGGGCTTGCCGTCCGCCTTCATCGGCCAGTGGATGCCGTCCGGGCGCAGCGCATAGGTCATGCGCACCACATCCAGCAGGTCCCAGCGGCCGCAGCCGTTCTGCCACTCGCGCGCATACGGGTCGATCATGTTGCGCCAGAAGAGGAAACGCGTGACCTCGTCGTCGAAGCGGATCGTGTTGTAGCCGACCCCGACCGTGCCAGGCTCGCTGAAGGCTTCGCACACGCGTTTCGCAAACTCGTGCTCCGGTACGCCGTGCTCCAGGCAGTGCTGGGGCGTGATGCCGGTGATCAGGCAGGCCTGTGGGTCCGGCAGGTAGTCGGGCGCCGGCTGGCAGTAGATCATGACCGGCTCGCCGATCTCGTTCAGCTCGGCATCCGTGCGGATGGCCGCGAACTGGGCCGGGCGATCGCGCCGCGGTACCGCGCCGAAGGTTTCGTAGTCGTGCCAGAGGAAGGTATGGTTGTTCATGGGAGTCATTCTAACTTGCCGGTCTGTTCATCCCAAGCCCGGCCGCAAGCATGAAAGCGGAACCATCACACGTGGATGCGGTCGCGTCCGGCCTCTTTGGCGCGATACAAAGCGGCATCGGCCGCTTCGACCAGACTGCGCTCGTCCTGCTCCGCGCCCAGGCTGGCCACGCCGAAGGAGCCGGTGATGTGGGGCAGGGCGATGCGCATGTCGTCGAACACGACCGCTTCGCGCATGCGCGCGCACAGGCGCTCGGCCACCATCACGGCCAGCGTGCGGTTGGTGTTCGGCAGGATCGCCATCAGTTCCTCGCCGCCATAGCGCACCGCAAAGTCGGAGGGACGCAGGGCGCTGCGGATCACGGCGGCGGCGGTCGCCAGGGCGGTGTCGCCGGCCATGTGGCCGTGGGTATCGTTGAAGCGCTTGAAGTGGTCGAGGTCGATCATCACCAGCGACAGCGGCGTGCGGTCCATGCGTGCGCGCGCCACCAGCTTGGGCAGCATGTCGTTCAGCCAGGCGCGGTTGTAGAGCCCGGTGAGGCCGTCGTTCATCGACAGCTGGCGGTAGAACTCGCCCAGCTTCTGACGCCGCCGCAGCAGGGCGTTGGCGGCGCGGATGCGGAAGGACAGCAGGCGCAGCAGGTTGCGGGCGACGCCGTTGCCCTCGTCGATCAGGCGCCAGACCAAAGCCGGCTCGATCACCAGCAACTCGCTGTCGTCCAGCGCCGTGATGGCGTCGAGGTTGGCGGCATCGTCCAGTACCGACTGCTCGCCCACGCTCTCGCCGGGCAGTACGCGCTGGACCTCACCTTCGCCGGCGGCCGTCGCCGGCTGCACGCCGAGCGAGCCGGACAGCACGACGTAGAGGCGGGCGCGCAGGCCGTCCTCGACCGGTTCGCCTTTGGCCACCCGCACCACCGGACAGGCGGCCAGCAGCGCCGCCACGGCCGGGGTGTCGGCGTCGCGGAACAGCTCCAGGTCGCGGATCGTGTAGCGGGACGCGCCGAAAGCGCCGATGATCTTCAATGGAAGTCCAGGTAGATGAGGAATATTGACAGCTCGAAATCATACCGCATTGCAACTTGCAAACCGATACTTGGCGTCCGATAAACAACAGTGTTTCAATACGAGGATGAATCCATTACCTACTCTCATCGACGCCCTCGGCAAGCAGCACGCACCGGCACCAAGCGCCCGCATCGTCTGCCTGGTGCCTTCGATTACCGAACTGCTGTGCGAACTCGGCCTGGCGGATCGACTGGTCGGGCGCACCGGCTTCTGCATCCATCCGCACGACGTGGTCGCCGCCATTCCCAAGGTCGGCGGCACCAAGGACGTCAACATCGAGAAGATCCGCAAGCTGGCGCCGACCCACGTGGTCGTCAACATCGACGAAAACGAAAAGCCGACCGTCGACCGGCTGGCGGAATTCGTGCCGCACATCGTGGTCACGCACCCGAACACGCCACGCGACAACCTCGGCCTGGCGCGCCTGATGGGCGGGATCTTTGGTAGAGAGCAAGCGGCCGAACGCTGGTGCGCGGCTTTCGAAGAAGAATACGCGGCCCTGAAAGGCGAGCCGGCCGGCCCGGCGCGCACGGTGCTGTACTGCATCTGGCAGGATCCGTGGATGACGGTCTCCAGCGAGACCTATATCGCCAGTATGCTGGCCGAACTGGGCTGGCAGGTGCCGGCTTTGGGGAAGGGCGAACGCTATCCGCGCTTCGAATGGTCGCAAACGCTGGTGGATGGACTGGATGCGGTGCTGCTGTCGACCGAGCCCTACCGGTTCACGGAAGCGCACGCCGATGCGCTGGAGAAGCAGATCGGCATTCCCGTGATCCTGGTCGACGGGGAAATGATGTCCTGGTATGGAAGCCGCGCCCTCGAAGGCTTGCGCTACCTGCGCAAGCTGAGGGCGCTGCTAGAAGGCTGAAACGGCAGGGCGCTTACGCGTTGTCGGTCAGGCCTTTATACGACTCGATTGGCACATCGGCGTCCATGATCGGCACGGCGTCGCGCTTGCTCTTGTCGTTGAGGCGGCCCAGGGCGCTGTCCAGTGCGCGCTTGAGCTTGTTGGCTGCGCCGTTGATCGACAGGTGCAGGTCGGCGGCGTGGGCGTGCACGACCACCGGCTCGTAGCCGGCCACGCGTGCTTCCATCATGCAGTACTGGTCGCCATCTTCGTGCTTCTGGCCGTTCTGGTTGCTCAGGTGGACGTCCACGCGGCGCACCTGCTCGAAGCGGCTGATGCTCGATTCGACGACTTCGCGCACGCGTTCGTCGAGACCCTGGTGGCGGTCGATGGTGTTGTCGGTATTAACGTTGATTTCCATAAATCGCTCCAATAGTTGACACTGTTGAAACGATCTTACACCGCCCGGCGGATCGACCGCGTTCCGATTGGCGCGCTCATGAGTTCACGAGGCCCGCCGCGATGTTGATCGACAGCCCCAGAATGAGCAGGTTGAAGAAGAAGGCCAGCACCGAATGGCCGAGCACGAGCTTGCGCATGCTGCGCGCGGTGACCGCCACATCCGAGGTCTGGACCGCCACCGCGATGGTGAAGGAGAAGTACAGGAAGTCCCAGTAATCCGGCTCGATGCCGCTGCTGTCCGGGCCTTCTTCCGGGAAGCGCAGCGGCATGCGGTCGCGCGGCGCACGGTAGTAGAGGTGGGCGTAGTGGAAGCAGAACAGCACGCCGACCAGCAGCCAGGAGCCGATCACGGTGAGCGCGGTAAAGGCATAGCGCAGCGCGATCTGGTCGGCCGGCACGTGATCCATGCGGGTCAGTTCGGAGACGATGGCGTACAGGCTCAGCATCGCACCGACGATCAGGGTGAACAGCACCAGGCCGGCGCTCTCGTCCTGCCTGCCGGCGATCTCGCGCACCTTGCGGTGGTCGGCCCGCGTCATCAGCCAGCCCATCCCGATCAGGTAGACCCAGACCCCGGCATTCCAGCCGATCAGCGCGCGCCGCAGCCACGGGTGCGAGTCCGGCCAGGCCAGCCCGACCACGGCGCCGAAGGCGATCGCCAGCGTCAGGTGCGGGCGCGAACGGATGAAGCGGTGCAGCAGGCGCCGCCCCTTTTCCTTGTCGTGCTTTTGTTCTCCGCTGGCCTTGTCCATCATCCCGCCTTCGCTTTGGCTGCTTCTTCCGCCTCGTGGTGCGGAAAGCGGTCCATGCGCGACAGGACCGGGAACAGCTTCATCCAGGTGCCGGTGACGACCAGGGTCGCGGCGCCGCCGAGCAGGATCGCGCGCACCAGGCCGAACCAGCTGGCGGTCAGACCCGATTCGAACTCGCCCAGTTCGTTCGAGGCGCCGATGAAGACGGAATTGACGGCGCTGACGCGGCCGCGGATCTCGTCCGGCGTCTCGTACTGCACCAGCAAATGGCGCACGTAGACGCTGACCATGTCGCCGGCGCCCAGCAGGAACAGGGCGACCAGGGCGATGGCGAAGCTGCTGGTCAGGCCCATGGTCACGGTGGCGGCGCCGAACAGGGCGACCCCGCCGAACATCCAGGCGCCGACCTTGCGGCGGATCGGGTAGAAGGCCAGCAGGATCGAGCACAGCGCGGCGCCGGCGCCGGGCGCGGTACGCAGCAGGCCGAGGCCGGTCGGGCCGGCGGCCAGCACGTCGTGCGCATAGGCCGGCAGCAGGGCGGTGGCGCCGCCGAACAGCACCGCGAACAGGTCGAGCGAGATCGCGCCCAGCACGATCGGACGCGACCACACGAAGCGCAGGCCTTCGAGCAGCGTGTGCCAGCTGACCGGCGCCTTGTTCATGACTTGAGGCGCACTGCGGGTAGCGGCCATCAGCAGCACCGACAGCGCCAGCAGCACGCTGGACACCGTGTACACCACGTTCGGGCCGAACACGTAGAGCAGGCCGCCCAGCACCGGACCGGCGATCACGGCCACGTGGAAGGTCGAGGAGCTGAGGGCCACCGCCTGCGAGAAGGCCTCGTTCGGCACCAGGTTTTTCAGCACCGCCTGCGAAGCCGGCATCATGAAGGCGCGCGCGCTGCCGTACAGGACCAGGATCGCGAACACCGGCCACACGACCCGGCTGCCGGACAGGGTGAAACCGACCAGCAGCAGGCTGCACAGCAGCTGGGTGCACATGCAGAGCAGGATGATGGTGCGGCGGTTGTGCGTGTCGGCGACGTGGCCGGCCCACAGGATCAGCGCCAGGAAGGGCGCGAACTGCGCCAGGCCGATCAGGCCGAGGTCGAACAGGCTTTGCGTGATCTGGTACACCTGCCAGCCGACGGCGACGCTCTGCATCTGCACGGCCAGGGTGCCCAGGAAGCGGGCGGAAAGGTAGAAGGAGAGGTTACGGTTGCGCAGGACTTTGATGCCGCCCGTGGGGGAAATCAGTGACATGAGATGGAATGAGGTGCTGGCTGGAATGCCAACGCTCATTGTGCCTGATGTCGGGGGATGGCGCAGTCAATACGGTCCGCGTTCGGACACGTGCTTCAAAACGTCGTTCCCGCGGAGGCGGGAACGACGGCTTTTAAGTCAACGGTCTATTTCTTGAAGCGCACCGCAAACTTGTCATCCGGCGCATCCATCTTGAAGAAAGGCTGCTCGTGCGGATCCGATGCCACGTGCAGGTAATCGCTGCGCCCATCGACCTTGAAGCCGGCCTTCGTCACTTCCTCGACCACCGTGTCCTCGTCGATGCGGTGCAGGCTCTTGGTGGCCGACAGCCCGGCGCCCTTTTTGGCCGCGTTGTCGACGATGACCAGCACGCCGCCCGGCTTCAGGGCTTCGTACAGACGCTTGTTCATCGCCGCGCGGTCGGCCGGGGTGTTGGCGATGTCGTGGTAGGACATGTTGATGGTGACCAGGTCGAGCGGCGGCGTGCCTTTCGGGACCGGGTCGTTGAAGTCCGCCACGATGGCGTGCAGGTTGGGCAGGGTCGCGTTGCCCACGCGTTCCTGCAGCTTGGCGTTCGGCTTGGCGTTCTGGGCCCACACTTCGCCCTTCTGGCCCACCGCCGCCGTCAGCAGGGCCGCGGTGGCGCCGCCGCCTGAAGCGATGTCGAGCGCCTTCATGCCGGGCTTGACCTCTGCAAAGGCCAGGAACTCGGCCGGCTTGCGTTTGGCGTCGTCCTTGTGGTCTTCGGCGGTGCGGATCGGACTGGCGACCGCCGCCTGGTAGCTGCTGCCGGCCGGCTGTCCGGCAGCGATAACCGAGACCGCAGGCAGGACGGCCAGCAAGGAAGCGGAAAACAGCAGGGCGGAACGAAGCGAAGTACGCATGGTGAACCCCTTATCAGTGGTGGACAGAAATCAGGACTGCGCCAGGTCGGCCTCCGTCGTGAACGCGTCGGCGTAGAACTCTTCCGCCGGCAGGCCGCACTGCGCCACGTAGTCGGCTCTCGCCGAATCGACCATGATGGGCGCGCCGCAAGCATACACCTGGTAGCCCGACAGATCCGGGATGTCCTGCATCACGGCGGCGTGCACATAGCCGTTGCGGCCTGTCCACGCGTCTTCCGGCAGCGCGTCCGAGATCACCGGCACGTAGCGGAAGTGCGGCAGTTCGCGCGCCCACTGTTCGCACAGTTCCTGCATGTACAGGTCCTGCGGGCGGCGGCCGCCCCAGTAAAGGTGCACGGGACGCTCCGACTTCAGGTGGATCATGTGCTCGACCAGGGCCTTGACCGGGGCAAAGCCGGTACCCGAGGCCAGCAGCACGATCGGCTTGCTCGATTCTTCGCGCAGGAAGAAGGTGCCGAGCGGGCCTTCGAAGCGCAGGATGTCGCGCTCCTTCATGTTGGAAAACACGTGGTCGGTGAACAGGCCGCCCGGCAGATGGCGGATGTGCAGTTCCAGCGGACCGCTGAACGAAGGCGCGTTGGCGATCGAGTAGGCGCGGCGCTTGCCGTCCTTCAGCAGGAACTCGACGTACTGGCCGGCGCGGTAGGCCAGGGCCTCGTTGGCCGGCAGCTGCAGGCTGAGGATGGCGACGTCGGGCGCGGCGCGGCGGATGCCGGTCACGCGGGTCGGCATCTTGCGCACCGGGTAGTCGGTGCTGCCGCCGACTTCACGCGCTTCGATGACCACGTCGCCCTCGGGCACGGCGCAGCACATCAGCGCGAAACCCTGCAGCTTTTCCTGGTCGGACAGCGCGCGCGGCTGGTGCGGCTTGTGGTGAATCGTGCCTTCGACGACCTTGCCCTTGCAGGAGCCGCAGGCGCCGTTCTTGCAGCCGTAGGGCAGTCCAATGCCGGAGCGGATCGCCGCAGCGAGCACGGTTTCGTCCTGCTCGCATTCGTAATGGTGGCCGCTGGGCTGGACAGTGATCTGGAACGTCATACAATCCTCGGATGAATACTCAAAATAATGTCAGGTTCAATAAGCCGCGCCTGCTGATCGTGGGCTGCGGCGATGTCGGCATGCGCCTGCTGCCGCTGGTGGCCGGGCGCTTCCGCGTGTTTGCCCTCACCAGCCAGCCGGCGCGCTGTGCCGAACTGCGGGCTGCGGGCGCCGTTCCCGTCGTCGCCGACCTCGACCGGCCGGCAACGCTCAAGCGCCTGGCAGGGCTCGCATCGCGGGTGGTGCACCTCGCGCCGCCGCCGCGGCAGGGCGCGCTGGATTTGCGCACGCGAAATTTGACCGCCATTCTACCCGAGGGGGCCCATGTCGTTTATATCAGCACCTCGGGTGTCTACGGCGACCGCGGCGGCGCGCTGATCGACGAGACCGCCCCGCGCGCCGCGCGCAACGCCCGCGCCCAGCGCCGCGTCGATGCCGAACAGGTGCTGCGCGCCTGGGCCGTGGCGAGCAAAGGGAAGTTGAGCATTCTGCGCGCGCCCGGCATCTACGCGGCCGAGCGCCTGCCGCTCGAGCGCCTGCGCCAGGGCACGCCGGCGCTGGCGCCGCAGGACGACGTCTACACCAACCACATCCACGCCGACGACCTGGCCCGGCTCGCGCTGCTGGCGCTGTTCCGCGCCCGCCCGGGTCGCGCCTACAACGCCAGCGACGATACCCACATGAAGATGGGCGACTACTTCGACATGGTGGCCGACGCCTTCGAGCTGCCGCACCCGCCGCGCCTGCCGCGCGGCGAACTAGCGCGGGCGGTGTCGCCGATGCTGCTGTCCTTCATGTCGGAATCGCGCCGGCTCGACAACCGCCGCATCAAGGATGAGCTGCGGGCGCGGCTGCGCTACCCGCGGGTCGAGGATTGCCTGCTGGCGCTGACCGGAACTAGCGGGATGGGCGCAGGTGGGCTTCCAGTTCCTTGAAGTTCGGACGCCGGCTGGCCGAGACCAGCTTCCTGCCGAATTCGACGGCGAGCGAGGGCGCATAGCCGTTCATGCTGGCAATGATCGACACTTTCACACACTGGTACACCTTGGAGGACTCCTGCAATTTCCGCTCGAGCAGGTTCGCCAGCGGGCTGCAGACGCCGTAAGCGAGCAGGATCCCGAGGAAGGTGCCGACCAGGGCTGCCGCGATCAGGTTGCCAAGCGCAGCCGGCGGCATGCCGACCGAGCCCATCGTGTGCACCACGCCCATGACGGCGGCGACGATGCCGAAGGCGGGCAGCCCGTCCGCCACCTTGCGGATGGCCTGGATGGCGAGATCCCCGTCCTGATGATGCACTTCGATTTCGTTGTCCATCAGGTTTTCGATCTGGAACGGGTCCATGTTACCGGACACCATCAGGCGAAAATAATCGGCGATGAATTCGGTCAGATGATGGTCGTTCAGGATCCGGGGATAGTTGGCAAACAGGGCGCTCTCCGCCGGGTTCTCGATGTCGGCTTCGATCGACATCAGCCCCTCCTTGCGCACCTTCACAAAGATCTCGTACAGCAGCGACAGCAGATCGAGATACATCGCCCGGTTCTGCCTGGCCGACTGGAACAGCGTCGGGATCGCCTTCAGGGTCGCCTGCCGCGATTCGGCATCGTTGGAGATGATGAAGCACCGATGGCGCCGCCCACGATCATCAGCAGTTCATAGGGCTGGAACAGCGGGCCGAGATGGCCGCCTTCGAGAATGAATCCGCCGAAAATTGCGCCGAATACGACGATGACACCAATCAGGACAGCCACTATTTCTCCGAGTAAGTGTGGACTGTTGTCATCCTAGCAGTATGCAAAAAAGAAAGATATTGCAACTGCGGAGGTGGAACTCATCCCCTCTTGAGCAAAAGATAATGACTCCGTGTATCATTCGGGCCTGCTGCTCAGCAGCAATATAAATACTACAAATATCCCAAAACTAGCTTATTTTTTACGACCTCTTGCAGGAAGTGAAGAATATCCCACGACTGTCACTGTTAAGGAACACCATGCCCATCAGAAGGATACCGGAGGGTGCCGTCTACGATCCCAACCGGGTTCTCGACGCCATCATCAACAAGCTGAAGCTGAAGAACGACGCCGCGCTGTCGCAAGTGCTCGAAGTCGCGCCGCCGGTGATCAGCAAGATTCGCCACAACACCTTGCCGATCGGCGCCACCATCCTGCTGCGCATGCATGAGGTGTCCGATTTCAGCATCCGCGAGCTGCGTTCCCTGATGGTCCGTCAGGACGCTGATGCGGGCGCCGGCTTCAGGGCCAGCGCCGCCTGAGTGCGCGTTCAGTCGATGGTCGGACGCAGGGAATAGAAGTCGGGCAGGTATTCGGTTCCCCGCTTGCCGCGGGAAGCCGGCATGGCTGTGGCGGCGCCGCAGTAGGCCGGGGCTGCGGCGATGGCAGCCCCGCAGTAGGCAGGCGTTGAGGCTGCGGCGGCGCCGCAATAGGCCGGGGCCGCTGTCGCGCCGCAGTAGGCAGGCTCGGCCGTCACAGCCGCGCCACAATACGCAGGCCTGACGGGTATCCTGGTAGTGAATGCGGTGCCGGACTGAAGCTGGCGGCTGGGATCGCTGCCCGGATACGTTTCCTCGAATGTGGCTTCGTAGATCGCCCGCATGCGTTCGCCCATGCGCTTCAGCGCGGCTTCATCTTCCGCGCCGCGCATGCCGACATAGGGGAAATGGTGCAGGAAGTAGCCGAATATCTGCTGGCAGTCCTGGGCGTATTTCATGGTGTCCAGGATGTGGTAGTGCCAGAAGGTGTCGACGTCGACCAGTGGTGCGGTCGGCTCGTTCGGAAACATCTTCATCAGGAACAGGAAACGGCGATATTCGCATTCAACTGCATTGACCCGATCCTGGGTCCAGCCCTTGCCCGCCTTGTGCATCAGTTTTGCCTTGATTGCCGAGAAATCGATTGCGCCGATTGCGGCAAAGCTCGTTTTTGAGATCATCCGAGTTTCCTCCGTCGTGGTGTAGAGAAGTGATGCTTGACCGTGCCTGAACCGCGTGCGTTGACGGCAAGTAACTCCGTGCATAAATGTGGCAACCTGGGTTAGCCAAGATCAAATATCGGCGGAGAAATGCATATTAAAGTTGATTTAAATCAATCCTGTTCAGTATCTAGGGAACCTCCGGCAGCGAGGACAAAAAAAAGTCCGTCCCGGTAAGGGGACGGACCGTCAGGATCAGCCTGTGAGCGTAAAACGGTCAGGCCGCCAATGCCTCAGCCAGGGGCGGGCGGCGCAGGTAGAAGTCGGGAACCGCCGGCACCTTCCCGGCTGCGCCCGACCAGGCCGTTTCCGGAGCGCCCGCCTTGACGGCAGCGCCCGACCATGCGGTTTGCGCGGCGCCTGCCTTGACGGCGGCTCCCGACCATGCGGTTTGCGCGGCGCCTGCCTTGACGGCGGCGCCGGACCATGCCGTTGCCGGGGAGCCCGCCTTGACCGCGGCGCCGGACCAGGCGGTCTGGACAGCAGCACCCGACCAGGCGGCCTTTACCGCGGCGCCGGACCATGCAGCCTTGACCGCAGCGCCGGACCATGCGGCCATGGCGCCGGCTGCGCCTTCCTCGGCCGGCGCCGCAGCACCCGACCAGGCGGTGGTGTCGCGGCCGTGGCCACGGATATACGCTTCGCCAAACGTCGCTTCGTAGAGTTCCTGCATGCGCGAGCCAGCGTGCTGGTGCGCGGCTTCGTCATCCTCGCCGCGCAAGCCGATGTACGGGAAGTGATGCAGGAAATAGCCGAACACCTTTTCGCAGTCAGCCGCATATTTCATCGTGTCGAGGATGTGGTAATGCCAGAACGTGTCCACATCGAACAGCGGCGCGGTCTGTTCTGCCGGATACATCTTCATCAGTTGCAGGAAACGGCGGTATTCGAATTCCACAGCGTTTGCCTTTTCCAGCGACCAGCCTTCGCCGGATTCCTTATGCATCAATTTCACTTTGATCGGATCCAGGTCGAGCTCGGCGATAGAGTTGAAATCAGTGTTCGAGATCATGGCATATCCTTCATTTTGGCGTGATTCATTGATTAATTTTTATGGTGCGATGCAAAGGGTTTGGCATAGTCGGTTATGGGATCCTCCTCGAAAAAAGTGGCAGCAAAAACAGATAATGTGTCTTGACTAGAAGCATTGAAATTTCATTGTTGCGTACATGCTTCAGGGAATTTTTGAGAAGGCGCAACATCTGCTCAGCTGATTCTTACTGCATGTTGTATCTATCCGACTTCGTAATGCAGCATGTCTGACGGATGTTGTAGGAATATCTGTCAGCCCTTCACAGCAGAATGGAGATGTGCTGTTCTTCGTGGTCGGCACGATGTCCGGCCGGGGTTGGCGACCACGGGGAAAGCGATGGAATCGAAACGCGGACCGTGGTGCCCTTGCCCGGGCTGCTGCTTGCAGCGAAGGTGCCGCCAAGAATCTTGATGCGCTCTTCCACGCCGACCAGGCCGAACGAGCCGGGCTTGTGGCAACCGGTGGCCGGCAAGCCGACGCCGTCGTCGCTGATCGACATCGTGATCCAGCCCGGCTCTACATGCAGTTCAACCTGGACGCGGGACGCGCAGGCATGCCGCAAAACGTTTGTCAGCGATTCCTGCAGGATGCGGAACAGGGCAGTCGCGCCGCGGTCGTCGACCGGTATCTCCTGCGCGCTTTCGATGAATTCGCACTGGATTCCAGTGCGGCGGCGAAATTCCACGATCTGCCATTCCACCGCTGCATTCAGCCCGAGATCGAGCACGTTCGGCCGCAGGTCGTTGATGATCTGACGCACGCTTTTGATGGTCGTATCGATGTGCTGCAAGGTCCAGCGCGCGCGTTCGTGCAGGCGTGGATGGTGTTCGGCCGTGCGCGAGGCGAGCAGGTCCGCTTCTATCCGCAGGGCCAGCAGGTTCTGCCCCAGATCGTCATGGATTTCGCGTGCGATGCGTTTTCGCTCGATTTCCTTGATGTTTTCCGCGTGTTCCGCCAGGCGCCGCAGGTTCTCGTTGGACTTCTGCAATCTGGCTTCACTCTCGCGCAATTCTTTCGTCATTTCCTTGGCCAGACCGATGGCCCGCCGGCGTGACGAGCTGAGCGTCTGGAACAGCGCGTACAGCAGGGCAGTACTGAGCGAGCCGCCCAGCATGGCCATGGCAGGAGCGTAAAGGTCGACGTCCGAATACAGGTCCGACTTGGCGACGCTGAACGTGATTTCCCAGCTGCGGTGGCTGAAGCCGATCGGCAGGGTCTGCTGGAATATCTCGTCGTCGTGAAGGGTCAACAGACGTTTCATGGCCGGCTTGCCGGTCGCTGCGTTGTCGAACAGGAGCGTGCGGCGGTCGGGCCCGAGTCCGTTCTTCCGTTCGACAGGCGTCAGGCCGGTCAACACCAGGCGCAGATGGTAGGCCGGCAGATCGTCCAGGATGTCGCCGACCATCCGGTGCACGCTGAAGCCGATGCCGACCGAACCGATGTAGGCGGCACGGCGCTGCTCGACCGTCTCCACGGGCATGTTGATGCGGTAGACCGGCATGCGCATGCCGAGGCCGGAACTGGTCTTCTGGAGCGGCACCAGCGTGCCCGATGCCGACGGCAGCCCGCTGTCGCGTGACTCGGCCAGCGCGTGCGCCACCGATGGCCGTCCCTCGAGGTCGACGCCGAAGCGCGCCGTCCACGGCTGGATCGGTTCGATATAGTCGAGGATCGTATAGGAACTGCGGCGTCCGGGCGGGGAAATATTGAAAGCCGTCGGATAACCCAGGTCGACGGCGGCCAGTTCCTTGCGCATGCGTTCCTCGAACGCGGGCCGTTCGGTGTCACTGATGTGGCGGGCGAAATTCACCGTCTCAATGCCGGGAAACTCGGTGTCGAGCGACAGTCCGTTGACATAACGGTGGAACTGGTCGCGGCTCACCATCTCCGTGGTCTGGAACAGGCTCGCCGTGCCGCGCATGAGGTCCGTGTAGCTTTTCAGCCGGCCGCTGAGCGTGTAGTGAATGCCGCGTACGATCGAAGTGAAGCGTTCGTGCGCGTCTTCATGAATCGATTTGGCGGTCACGGAATAGCACATCAGGCCGACGCCTGCGGACAAGGCGATCCCGGCACCCAGGCTGAGGCTGGATTTCCCCGTGTACAAACTCTTGATCCAACGGAACGATTGCAGCATGTTTTTCACTTCCCGCGTTGAGCGCCATTCCTAGGGAATCGGCTCTCTAATCTGTAGGATTTAACCTACGTTAAACACTTCCCACCAGACTGTTACCTAGCAGTCTTGACAGTTTATTGGGGAATTGCGATATCCGCGGATAAAAAAATCCCGCCGCGGTAGCACCGGGGCGGGATCGATATTGAACAGCCAGGCGGCTGAACGGGCTTACTTGGCGCCCCAGCTGTCCTTCAGCGTGGTCACGCGGTTGAACACCGGCTTGCCCGGCTGGGAATCGACGAGGTCCGCCACGAAGTAGCCGTGACGCTCGAACTGGAAGCGCTGCTCCGGCTCGGCATTCTTCAGGCCCGGTTCGAGGTAGGCGGTGACGGTTTCCAGCGCGTTCGGGTTCAGCACCTCCCTGAAATCCTTGCCGCCGGCGTCCGGGTTCGGGTCGCTGAACAGGCGGTCGTACAGGCGCACTTCTGCGGCCAAGCAGTGCGAGGCGCTGACCCAGGTGATGTTGCCCTTGACCTTGTAGTTGTCGGCGCCCGGGGTGCCCGATTTCGAATCCTCGAAATAGTTCACGTGGACCGCGGTCACCTTGCCGTTTTCATCCTTGTCGAAACCGGTGCACTCGACCACGAAGCCGTACTTCAGGCGTACGCGCGCGCCCGGCTTGTCGGCGGTCGGCGGGGTGAAGCGGTGGTAGCCCTTGGTCGGCACTTCCATGAAGTCTTCCTGCTCGATCCACAGTTCCTTCGTGAACGGGAAGGAGCGCTGGCCCATTTCCGGGTGGTGCGGGTGGACCGGGGCGCTGCATTCCACAAGCTCGCCTTCCGGGAAGTTATCGACGATCAGCTTCAGCGGACGCAGCACGGCGATCGCGCGCGGGGCCTTCGGATCCAGGTCGTCGCGCAGCGCGCCTTCCAGCGTGCTCATGTCGATCCAGCCGTCGGCCTTCGACACGCCGATGCGCTCGGCAAACAGCTGCAGCGATTCCGGCGTGTAGCCGCGGCGGCGCAGGCCGACGATGGTCGGCATGCGCGGGTCGTCCCAGCCGGTGACGATCTTGTCGTCGACCAGGGCGCGCAGCTTGCGCTTCGACATCACCACATAGGTGAGGTTGAGGCGCGAGAATTCGTACTGGCGCGGCACCGGCCGCTGGAAGAAGCCGCCGTCGGCCAGGGTATCGACCAGCCAGTCGTAGAACGGGCGATGGTCCTGGAACTCGAGCGTGCACAGCGAGTGGGTGATGTTTTCCAGCGCATCCGAGATCGGGTGCGTGTAGTCGTACATCGGGTAGATGCACCACTTGTCGCCGGTGCGGTGGTGATGCGCGTGGCGGATGCGGTACAGGGCCGGGTCGCGGTTGGTCATGATGGGCGAGGACATCGCGTCTTCGCTCATCTTGGCGCGCAGGATGTGTTCGCCGTCCTTGTACTTGCCGGCCTTCATGTCGCGGAAGATCTGCAGCGATTCCTCGACCGGGCGGTTGCGGAAGGGCGAGTTGGTGCCCGGCGTGCCGAAGTTGCCGCGGTTGCGCGACATGTCTTCGGCGCTCTGGCTGTCGACGTAGGCGTAGCCCTTCTCGATCAGGTACTCGGCCATTGCGTACAGCTGGTCGAAATAATCGCTGGCGTAGTGCAGGTGCTCCTGGCCGCCTTGCTCCCATGAAAAGCCCAGCCACTTGACGCTGTCCATGATGGTGTCGACGTATTCCTGGTCTTCTTTTTCCGGGTTCGTATCGTCGAAACGCAGGTTGCAGCGGCCCTGGTAGTCGCGCGCCAGGCCGAAGTTCAGGCAGATCGATTTCGCGTGGCCCACGTGCAGGTAGCCGTTCGGCTCCGGCGGGAAACGGGTGATCACCGAAGGCATGCCTTCGCGCTTGTGGGTGCCGGCCGCAAGGTCGGACTCGACGATCGCACGCACAAAATTCGAGGACGGCGCAGGCGCTGCCGCGGCTGCGGAGTTCTTATCAATGCTCATTGAAAACGTGTCTGGATGGGTTGGATGACAGGCATTTTACCGTAGCTATGTGGTCAAGCGCACGGTTTGCGGAGGAGGCCTCTGGGCATACTTGGGGATATTGTCTCTGACCACAAGGCCAACCATGCCGACGCCTCTCACTCATCAAGACCTCGTCACCGCCTATCTGCTGGCCATGGCGGGACTGCCGCTGTCCCTGCCGGTCCATGTAGCCAGCCTGTCAAGATAGGCTTTTCTATAGGATAATCCCGGTTTATCGATTTTTCAGGCACCAGCCGGAGAGTTCCAAGTGGAAAATTTATACGCGATCCTCGGCGTCGCGCCGAATGCGACGGACGACGAGATCAAAAAGGTCTACCGCTCGCTCGCGATGCGCTACCACCCGGACCGCAACCAGGCGCCGGGTGCCGAGGCGCGCTTCAAGGCCGTCACCAAGGCCTACGAGGTCCTGTCCGACCCGGCCAAGCGCGCCGAATACAACCAGAGCGTCAACCACCGCATCGTCCTCGATGCCGAAGGCGAGGCCTTCGAGCTGTGGCGTTCGGTGTTTGCGCTCAATGGCGTAAATTTGCCGCACTGAGCTGCCGCACTAAGACCCATTTATAGATTGAAGCAACCATGAAAAAAGTACATCCGGAATTCGCTTTCCAGTCGCGCGAACTGGAAGGCCAGATCGAAGGCACCCTGGGCGATCCGCCGAACCGCAAGAACTACGACATGATGGTGCAGGCCCTGGTGTCGGAGTACGCCAACGGCGACGGCCTGGACGACGTCAACATGATGGCCTTCGCGCTGGTCGACCGTATCCGCTTCACGGACCCGAAAGGCCTGGTCCGCGAAGCCATGGATTACGAAGGCGACGATCCGCAGCGCGTGTTCGCGATGGCGAACTGCGACGGCGACGACGAAGGCAAGGCCATGTACGCGGCGATCTGCGAGAACCACCCGGAGCTGGCGCGCCAGGCCATCGTCACCGCTTTCCTGTACAAGAACCAGGCGCGCTGGGAAGACGACGACCAGTCGCTCGACCAGCTGGGCCGCGACGATGAAGGCGATGACGACGAGCTGGACGAAAACGGCACCGGCATCGCCGACGACGGCTTCACCGAGCTGTTCGACGACCGTGGAGGTGATCGCGAATGAGTGACGAGGACACCAAATCGAACCTGCCGGCGCTGACCCGCCAGGTCAATGAGCTGGTACTGGCCGGTTCGCTGCAGCACGCCGAGGAAGCCCTGTCCAAGGCCGCCGACGAGCACGGCGACTATGCCGTGGCCGAGGTGCTGTCGACCCTGCCGCCGCAGGTCACGGCCCTGCACCTGGCCGGCTTCGACGGCGCCAAGACCTCGGTCGCGACCCTGCTGGTGCCGCCCAAGGCCTGGGCCGAAAGCCTGGCCTACATGGCCGCCACCTGGCCGGACGACATGATCGAGGACGATCCCGAGCGCATCGCCGAGAACCTGTTCAACCACATGCACGGCGTGGTCTACGCGACCGACGACGAAGACCGCCGCCACGAGCTGCTGGCCGAGGCCTCGAGCTCCGACTGGGGCGCGACCGCCTTCGCCATCGTGTGGTCGCTGGCGCCGAAGGAAATCCTGGAAGTAGCCGGCGAGATCAACAGCCGCGGGCCGCAGCCCAACATCGTCACCACCTCCGACAGCGACATCGTGCCGCTGGCCGTCGACCTGGCGCGCGCCAGCGAGGATGGCTGGCAGCGCTCGCTGCTGGAGCTCTTCCCCGAGTTCCGCAACACCGCCGACCTGGCCGACGTCGAGCTGCCGGAAGACGAGGACGAGGCGGAGGAGTTCCCGCACCGGAACACGCGCGAACTGCTGTACCGCCTGCGCAAGCAGGTGCCGTCGGTGCGCAGCACGCCCAAGCGCAGCACCCGCCGCAGCATGGGCACGGACATCTTCTCGTGAACGGAGCGCCTGCATCCATGCTCCCGGCAATCGTCATCGAGAAGCTGCCGCGCCTGATCCGCGCGATCCGGCACCTGGCCGACAGCGCGACCCCCGAGGAAGCCGCCGGCCTGGCCGACGAGCTGGCGGGGATCACCGCGATGGTGGCCGAGAAGTTCACCAACGACCGCACCGCCGAAGGCATACAGCGCGCGCAACTGCTCACCGTCGGCGGCATGTCGCTGGGCCTGGAATACCTGCTCGAAGAGGAAACCGACGACGAAGTCGGCGACAAGGCCGCGGCCGGCATCCTGATCTCGGAAGGCGCGGAGCTCGTGTTCCAGCAGGGCTTCCGCCTGATCCGCGAACTGGCCTCGCTGCCGGAAGACACGCTGGTCGGCGAATTCGACACCGACCCGGTGTACGCCCAGCGCCGCCTGAAGGAACTGTTCGTCGACATCTGCACGGCCGATCCGGGCGAGACCTGGTCGGGCTACGAGCGCTACCAGCAGCAACTCAAGCAGCGCGAGGACGTGCAGGCGATCGTGCGCGCGGCCCAGTGGCTGCGCCGCCATCACGACGAAGGCCCGGTCAAGGATCCGGACCTGAACGCCGAGGGCGTGATCGCGCTGGCGATCGTGTTCGGTATCGAAGGACAGGGGCGCATCGTGGCGCGCACCAACCACAGGGAGTTCGAGAGCTTCGTCAAGACGGTGCGCAGGAAAAAGCCGGACTTCGATACCGGTTGGGCAAAGCTGCTGGAGAACATCCCGGCGCCGCACCACGCCATCATCGCCAACCGCATCGCGATCTACCGCAACAGCGACATTCTGCGCGACATCGCCGGTGCCACGCCGATGCAGCAGCTGTTCGTCGAGCTGGAAAACTTTGCGGGTTCGGAGCTGGACGCCGAATACCCTTAAGTTGTGCATGCGTGGGCTCGGGGAGCCCACCCTACGTATGGACATACCGTCATCCGTTTGCGGCTAACATACCGGTATGTCCCACGTCCCCATCACCGCCGGCAGCCCCGAATTCCGGCGCATCAACCGCGCCATGGTCTTCGGCGGTTTCTCCACCTTCGCCCTCCTGTATTGCGTGCAGCCGCTGATGCCGCTGCTGGCCCACGATTTTCAGCTGACGCCGGCGCAGAGCAGCCTGGCCCTGTCCGTGGCCACCGGCACGCTCGCCGTGTCGCTGCTGGCCTCCAGCGTGCTGTCCGAGCGCTACGGCCGGAAGCCGCTGATGGCCGGCTCGATGTTCTGCGGCGGCGTGCTGACCCTGCTGGCCGCCTTTGCCCAGGGTTACGGCCAGCTGCTCCTGCTGCGCGCGCTGCTCGGCCTGCTGCTGGGCGGGATGCCGGCGCTGGCCATGGCCTACCTGAGCGAAGAGATCGCCGGCCCCTCGCTGGGCCATTCGATGGGCCTGTACATCGGCGGCAGCGCCTTCGGCGGCATGACCGGGCGGGTGCTGGCTTCGGTGATCAGCGACTTCTACGACTGGCGCATCGCCGTCGGCGTCATGGGCGTCGCGGGCTTGTACGCGGCCTGGGAATTCAACCGCAGCCTGCCGGCATCAACCAATTTCAGGGGCGGGCAGGGCGGCTGGCGTGCGCTGTTCACCGGCACCGCGAAACACGTGCGCGACGCCGGGCTGCCCTGGCTGTTTTCATTATCGTTCCTGCTGATGGGCGTGTTCGTCAGCATGTACAACTACATCGGCTACCGCCTGCTGGCGCCATCCTTCGGACTGCGCCAGAGCGCGGTCGGGGCGCTGTCGATCCTGTACCTGCTGGGCATCTTCAGCTCGGTCTGGGCCGGCAAGCTGGCCGATCGCCTGGGCCGCCGTAACGTGCTGTGGATGGTGATGCTGGTGATGCTGGGCGGGCTGCTACTGACCCTGTCGAACATGGTACTGCTGATCGTGGCCGGCATGGGCCTGTTCACCTTCGGCTTCTTCGCCTCGCACTCGGTGTGCTCGAGCTGGGTCGGACGGCGCGCGCGGCCGCCGCAGGCGCTGGCCTCGGCCCTCTATCTGTTCTTCTACTACCTGGGTTCGAGCGTGGTGGGCTGGGTGTCCGGCATCGTCTGGGCCTGGGCCGGCTGGGCCGGCGTGGTCAGCATGCTGGGCGCGGTGCTGCTGGTGGCGATGGCGGTGGCGCTCAGGTTGCGCGGGCTGGCGCCGCTGGAGCCGGCCAAGGCGGGATAAAGCAATATAGACAGAACGGTCTACTTCATCTAAGCTTGCTTTTCCTTTAACGTGAAAGCAGGGGAAGTGGCATGTCCGATACGCTGCTGTCGCCGCAATTCCAGTTCTGGCTCAAGCGTGCCTTTGCCAGCGTCTGGACGAATGCCCTGATCTACCTGAGCGTCGCAGTCCTGTTCACGCTCGTCTGGCTGTGGTGGCGCGCCAAACCCGCGCGCCGCACGCCCCTGCAGCCGCGTCCCGTGCCGGTGCGGCAGATCGTGCGCGAAGTGCTCGCCAGCCTGGGGCCGGTGCTGGTCTTCGGGCTGTTCGTGCCGGTCCTCTTCCTGTGCGGCCTGGGCAAGTACACGCAGTTCTACCGCCACATCGGCGAACGTGGCTGGCCTTACTTCTTCTTCAGCATCGTCCTGCTGCTGCTGATCCAGGACACCTGGTTTTACTGGGCCCACCGCCTGATGCACCACCGCCGGCTGTTTCGCTGGTTTCACCTGACGCATCACCGTTCGGCCAATCCGAATCCCTGGAGCACGTATTCGATGAGCGTGCTGGAGGCGCTGGTGCTCAGCGGCGTCAACCTGATCGTGCTGTTCGTCGTGCCGACGACCGGCGCGGCTCTGCTCATCGTCGGCTGGGTCAATATCATCTATGGCGTGTACGGGCACCTGGGCTACGAGCTGTATCCGGCCGCGATGGGCAGTCACTGGCTGGGCCGGTGGATCAACACGGCTACTGCGCATAACGCCCACCACGCCAAAGGGCGCTACAACTACGGCTATTATTTCCTGATCTGGGACCGGCTGTGCGGTACAGTGGAGCCGCGGCCGAATTCGACAAATATCCCTTTAAAAACAGCGCATTATTATCGATGAGCGCTCAAATCCGGTAAATTTCGCCAGCTCAGCCGTCCCGTTCGTGCGCCATGGCCCTGTCAACGGGACTACCATGTTCCTTCTATCTTCAACCACTGCAAGGAGCACGTCATGTTGCAAGCAAACGAAATCCAGCAGCGTTTTACCCACATTCAGCAAACCATCCAGGAAGCCGAACAGGCCTGCCGCTCGGGCGACGCCCCGGACGACCTGAAGAACTGCATCGAGAAAATGGCCCGCGAATCCCAGCAGGCATCGCAGGTGATGCAGTCGCAGGACCAGCAGCGCATGGTGCAAGCCGTCGACAACCTCGAATCGATGGGCGATGAAGCCAAGCGCCTGAGCCGTTCGGCAGCGACGATGTCGCCGCAGCTGGAGACGGCGGTGACCAAAGTCCACGCCGAGCTTTCCCAGCTCAAGCACCAGCTGCACTAAGGGCCTCGCAAACCTGCTGCGCGTTGCAGTGACGGTCTGCGATGCTCACCGTACTCGCGTACGGCTCCGCTTCTCGACCGCCACTGCGGCCGCTCGCTACGGTTTTCGAGGCCCTTATTAAAGAACTTTTTTCTCCCTCAGAGCGGCAACCTCCTCACCGCTCTTGCCGAGGAGCTCGGCCAACACTTCTTCAGTGTGCTGGCCGAGCGTCGGCGGCGCCTTGTCACTGGTGGCAGGCGTCGCCGACATCCGCATCGGGCTGCGCACCAGTTTGACTTTGCCCGCGGTCGGATGGGGCAGGGCGATCTCGATGCTGCGCGCCTGCACCTGTTCGTTGGCGAAGACCTCGTCCAGGTTGTTGATCGGGCCGCAGGGCACGCCCACTTCTTCCAGCATCTTGATCCACTCGTCGCGGGGCCGTGCGCGAACCATGTCCGCCAGCAGCGGCACCAGCACGTCGCGGTGCTTCACGCGCAGCGGATTGGTGGCGAAACGCTCGTCCTCCGCCAGCTCGGGGCGGCCGCCGGCCTCCACGAACTTGCGGTACTGGCCGTCGTTGCCGGCCGCGACGATGATGTGGCCGTCCGCGCAGGCGAAGGTCTGGTAGGGCACGATGTTGGCGTGGGCATTGCCCCAGCGCGCAGGGCGCTTGCCGCTGTTCAGGTAATTGCTGCCGACGTTGGCCAGCATCGCCACTTGGGTGTCGAGCAGGGACATGTCGATGTACTGGCCTTCGCCGGTCCGGTCGCGGTGGGTCAGCGCGGCCAGCACCGCGACCGTCGCGTACATGCCGGTCATCAGGTCGGTCAGGGCCACGCCCACCTTCTGCGGGCCGCCGCCGGGCAGCTCGTCGCGCTCGCCCGTCACCGACATCAAACCGCCCATGCCCTGGATCAGGAAGTCGTAGCCGGCGCGGTGCGCATACGGCCCGTCCTGGCCGAAGCCGGTGATCGAGCAGTAGACGATGTCCGGTTTGACTGCCTTCAGCGATTCGTAGTCGAGGCCATAGCGCTTGAGCTGGCCGACCTTGAAGTTCTCCAGCACGACGTCGCAATGCTTCGCCAGTTCGCGCAGAAGGGCCTGGCCGTCCGGGCTGGCGATATCCACCGTCACCGAGCGCTTGCCGCGGTTCGCCGACAGGTAGTAGGCGGCTTCGCTGGTGGCCTTGCCGTCGGCATCCGGCGCATACGGCGGGCCCCAGGCGCGGGTGTCGTCGCCGCTGTCCGGGCGTTCGATCTTGATCACGTCGGCGCCGAGGTCGGCCAGGTTCTGCGAGCACCAGGGGCCGGCCAGCACGCGCGAGAGGTCGAGTACGCGGATGTGGCTTAACGCGCCGGCACGGGCGCCGGGCAGGGTATTCGTCTCGGATGCCATCTTGTCCCCAAGGGAAGAGTTGTCGTGGGTGAATTATACGTGCGGCTCGCCGCGTTTCGAGGTGTGCGATCCCGGCGCATCGAGGGCCTGTGCAAACAGGTCGCGTTCGCGGTCCACGATGCCGTCAACCACGCGCTCGTCCAGCCCCATGGCCTCCAGTACGAAGGCCGAGAGCTGCAGGCTGGCTTCGAGCGTTTCCGGAACCACCACGCTGGCGCCAGCCAGCTTCAGGGCGCGCGCATGGGCCTCGTCGCGTGAGCGCGCAAACAGGCGCACGTGCGGAAATTCGCGCCGGATGCCGCGCACCGCGTGCAGCGCCGCAGACGGATGGTCCATGGTCAGCACGATCGCGGGCGCCTCGTCGGCATAGACCTGGCGCAGCAGTTCGGTACGCGAGGCATTGCCGAAATAGACCGGCGCGCCGCTGGCATGCATCTTCGACGCCAGCCTGGCATCGTTCTCGAAGGCGACATAGGGGATGCCCTGGGCGTCGAGCAGTTTGGCCAACTGCTGCCCGACGCGCCCGAAACCGGCGATGATGATGCGGCCGCGCGCTTTCTCCAGGCTGGCGTCGGTCCGGTCGCCCTCATCCGTTCCGGTGCCGGCCTCGGCACGCTCGGCGACCGTGCGGCCGATCCGCGCCAGCAGCGGCGTCAGGAACAGCGACAGGCCGACCGCCAGCATCACGCGCGCGCCCAGGCCCGGCTCCAGCAGTTTCGAACTGACCGCATAGCCGATCACGATGAAAGCGAACTCGCCGCCCTGGCCCAGTAGCAGGGCGCCCTCGACGGCGCGGCCCCAGGGCAGGCCGCCGATGCGCATGACCGGCGCGATGACGGCCGCTTTCAACAGCACCAGCAGCGCGACCGCGCAGGCCAGCCACAGCGGCGCCTGCACGATCTGCAGCGGGTCCATGCTCATTCCGACCGTCATGAAGAACAGGCCCATGAGCAGGCCCTTGAAGGGCTCGACCATCAGCTCGACTTCGTGCTTGAACTCGGTCTCGGCCAGCAGCAGGCCGGCGATCAGGGCGCCCAGCGCCATCGACAGCCCGGCCATCTGCGACAGGCTGGCGATGCCGAAAGTGCTCAACAAGATCAGCGCCATGAACACGTCCGGCTGGCGGTGGCGGGCAAAGGCGCGGAACAGCGGGTGGACGATGCGTCCGCCGACCAGGTAGATCAGGGCGATCGCCAGCGCTGCCTTGGCCATCGCCAGCAGGGCGATGATGGCCACGTTGTCGCTGGCGCCGCCGCCATGGCCGCCGAGGGCGCCGATCAGGATCAGGATCGGCACCACTGCGAGGTCCTGCAGCATCAGCACCGCGAACGCAGCCTGGCCCAGCGGCGTACCGGTGGTCTGGCGCTCGCTCAGCAGCTGCATCACCACCGCGGTGGACGACAGCGACAGCACCAGGCCAAGCACCAGCGAAGCTTCCATGGACTGGCCCAGCAGTAGCCAGACCGCGCCGCCCAGCAGCAGGGCGCACAGCGCTACCGACGCCGATCCCGCCCCGAACACCCAGCGCCGCATCGCCCACAGGCGTGCCGCCGACAGCTCGAGCCCGATCATGAACATCAGGAACAGCACGCCGAGTTCCGCCAGCATGGCGACGTCTTCGTTGTTCGGAAAGGTGAACCAGGCGAGCATGGGCACATCCTGCGCCATGCGGCCCAGGCCAAAGGGACCGAACAGGGTGCCGACCGCGAGAAAGCCCAGCACCTGGTTGATGCGCAGGCGTTGCAGGGTCGGGATCAGGATGCCGGCGAGGCTGAGGAACAGCAGGATTTCGCGCAGGAAGGGAAAGGGGTGTTGCTCTTGCACGGATCAAGACCTTTCATGGAAGACAATCCGGGTCATTGTATCGCCAGCCGGGGGGAGGGCAGCGGTTACGGCGGCCATATATAACTGTTAATATGGACGATTTAGTCATTTTCGGCAGATCCCGCTGGTGAAGACACGCACTTATTTACTGCTGATGCTGTTCACGATCATCGTCCCGGTCGCCTGCCTGTCGATGCTCGGCCTGTCGATGCTGCTGCGCTTCGAGCGCGAGGCGCGCATCCACAGCATCGAGGAAGTGGCGCGTTCGACCTCGCTCCTGCTCGACAGCGAAATCGCCATCGCCGAAGCGTCGATCAACAATATCGCCAACTCGCAGGACATCGCTACCGACAACTTCGAGCGCCTGCACCGGCTGCTGTCGGCCACCCGTAAATCGCCGCTGAGCTGGACCCTGATCGCCGACTACGAAGGTAACGGGCTGATGAACACCTACGTGCCCTACGGGACGCCGCTGGCGAAAAAGGCCGGTACCTGGGCCGCCAAGGTCTACGACAGCCAGAAGACGAGGGTCAGCGGCTATTTCGTCGGTGCGCGTTCGAAGCGCGGGGTGGTGTCGGTCGACGTGCCCCTGCCTCTGTCTGCCGGGAAGAAGTACGTGGTCACCCAGATCTTCGATCCCAACTATTTCAGCAAGGTCTTCCGCCGCAACACCTTGCCCGACAACGGCATTATCGGGGTGTTCGACGCCAAGGGAATCTCGATTGCGCGCAATAAAAACGCGGACCGCATGGTGGGCTCGCAGGTGCGCGCGGAACTGTTCGAGGCATCGCTGCGCCGCCAAAGCGGCCTGCTGCGGCACACGACGCGGGAGGGGATCGAGGTCTACGACTTCTTCGTGCGGTCCGAACTCACCGGCTGGACAGTGGCGGTCGGCGTGCCGGTCGCCGACCTCGAATCCGCAGCGCGGGTGACGGCCTGGTCCTCGGCCACCGCGCTGCTGCTGGTGCTGGGCGGCGCTTTCGGCATCGCGGTGTTCTTCGGCCGCCGCATCGACACGTCGCTGGCGAAGGCGACCCAGGCCGCGCATGCGCTGGCGCGCGGCGAGGTGACGCCGGTGAGCCGCTCGAAGCTGAAGGAGGCCGATGTGCTGCTGGGCGAACTGCACCGCACCAGTATCGCCCTGGCCGAGGAAAGCGCGGCCCGCAAGGCGCTGGAGGGCGAGCGCGAACGCCTGCTGGACAGCGAGCGCGCGGCCCGCAGGCAAGCGGAGGCGCAAAGCGACGCCAAGGACCACTTCATCGCCATGCTCAGCCACGAGCTGCGTAATCCGCTGGCGGCGATCAGCGGCGCGATCTCGGTGATCCGACTGCCCGGCATGGCGCCGCAAAAGAGTGGCAAGGCATGGGACATCGTCGCGCGCCAGCTGCGCCACCTGACCCGCATGGTGGAAGACCTGCTGGATGTGCGGCGTGTCTTGTCCGGCAAGGTGGTGCTCTCGAAAGAGCCGGTCGATATCGGCAGCCTGCTGACGTTCTGCTGCGATTCGCGCAGCATGGCCGGCACCGGGCGCCATGACTGGCAGGTGCAGACCACGGCGGCCTGGGTGCTGGGCGACCGCACCCGCCTGGAGCAGGTGGTCGACAATCTGCTGGTGAACGCGGTCAAGTACACGCCCGAGGGCGGCGCCATCGCCGTGCGCAATACGGTCGCCGAGGGCATGGCCGTGATCGAAGTGCGCGATACCGGCGCCGGCATGACGCCGGAAGTCCTGCCGACCATCTTCGATTCCCTGGTCCAGGGCCCGACCACCATCGACCGCACCCAGGGCGGCCTCGGGCTCGGCCTGTCCATCGCGAAGGGACTGGTCGAGATGCACGGCGGGAGCATCACGGCGCGCAGCGACGGGCTGGGCCAGGGCAGTGTGTTTGTCGTGCGGCTGCCGCTCTACGATCACGCGCCTGTATAAGCCATGCCAACGCCGTCGACACTCTTCTTTCTTCCGGGCGCCCTGGGCCGCACCGAATTCTGGCAGCCCGCAGCCGGCCTGCTGACCTGTCCGGCGACGCAGGACCACGTGACGTGGCCCGGCTTCGGCGGCGCGCCACGCGATCCGGATATCCACGGTGTCGACGACCTGGCGGGCCGGCTGCTGGCCCGCATCGACCGGCCCAGCGCGCTGATCGCGCAATCGATGGGCGGCGTGGTGGCGATGCTGGCCGCCTTGCGCAAGCCCGAGCTCATCACGCATCTGGTGCTGTCGGTGACTTCGGGCGGGATGCGCATGAATGCATTCGATGCGCAGGACTGGCGTCCGGCGACCCGCGCCGCCCATCCCGATCTGCCGGACTGGTTCGCCAGCTATCACGAAGACCTGACGCCACGCCTGGCGACGCTGTCCATGCCGACCTTGCTATTGTGGGGCGATGCAGACCCGATCAGCCCTGTGGCAGTCGGCCAGCGCCTGGCATCGGTGCTGCCGCGGGCGGCGCTGCACGTGATCCTTGGCGGCGGGCACGACCTGGCCTGTGCCTTTGCAAGCCAGGTGGCGCCGCTGATCGACCGGCACCTGGCTTCGTGATGCGCTGGCGCGTTTTTAGTAAGTAACGCTCAACTGCATGTAGAACGGCGCCATCATCTGGCAGGGCTGGCCGCCGCAGCGCGCCGGCTTGTACTTCACCAGACCGGCAAGCACGCCGGCCAGGCGCCGCGCTTCCGGGTCGTTGAGGCCGATCGACGTCACCGACGCCACTTTGCCATCGGCGCCGACCAGTACGTAGATGATGAGGTCTTCATTGATGTCGTATTTGCCGGCCAGGTCGGCCAGCTTGGCATAGAAGGCCTGTGGGCCGTTGACGGGATAGGGCGGCTCGTCGGCCGCGTCCAGCGCCGGGTAGCGCCTGCGCACGTACTGCTGCTGCGACGGCGTCAGGGCTTCCCAGCCACGGTTCATAGGGATCGGCGAGGTACTGACCTTGTGCGCCATGTGCGAACCCACCGGGGCGTTGGCGTCGCGCAGGGCGTACTTCTGCTTCTCCTCGTCCTTGTCCGGCGGCGGCGGGGGCGCGGCGTCGATCCGCTCGCCGTTCAGGAAGCCGACCTCGGCGCGGCGCCCGCTGCCGGCAAAGGTCATGATGCCGCGGCCGTCGGGAACGCCGCCGCTCCAGCGGCCTTCGAAGGCGCCGCCGACCATGTAGGTCATGGTGCCGACGCCGTCCGGCTTGCCGTCCTTCCACTGTCCCTTGTAGCGGTCGCCATTCCGGAACATGGCTTCGGCCAGACCCGTACGATGCCCCATGTGGACCTCGCCTTCGTACTGCGTGCCGTCCGGGTCCTTGAAATAGCCCTTGCCGTCGGGGACGCCGTTAGTGACCGTACCGATATACAGGCCGCCACCGGGCAGCTTGAGCTGGACTTCGCCCGGGGCGAGCGTTTGCGCGAGGGACGCGGTGGAACTGCCCAAGGCAAGGCCAAGGGCAAGGAGAAGGGCTGCAGGCTTCAAGGACGGGCTCTCACTGAATTCAGGAGCATTGATTCTCAGTCAATTTGTGACTGGGAGTCAACAATAACGACACAGTGTGGCCGCGCCGCGTCCATGCGGCCTGCAGCGGGTAGATCAGAGCCGCGCCTGGAAAGCCTCCGGCGGCGTCTCTTCCATCTGGCGCTGCTCGCCGGCCAGCGGCTGGCGGGTTTCCATGGCCTTGATCAGCTCTTCCATCTCCGGATCAGACTGCTTGCGCAGTTCGAGGTAGCGTGCCAGGGCGTTGTCCAGGGACGGCAGCAGGATGCCGCGTTCGCTGGTCATGGTCGTGTAGCCCGGACGCTGCGCGCTCAAGCCCAGTTCGGCGGCCGGCCTGGCTTCCAGGCGGCTCGCGTCGATGCCCGCTGCCTGGGCCGCCTTCAGGGCCAGTTCGGCCCAGGTCACGCCGCCGGCATTTGCCAGGTGCCAGATGCCGGATTCGCCGTCGATCGCGAGGTCCAGGCAGGTGTGCACCAGGTCCGGCACATAGGTCGGCGAGACCGTCATGTCGCTCGCCGCCGTAAAGCTGTCGCCGCGCTCCAGCGCCTGCAGGGCCAGGGTGACGAAGTTGTGCTTGTCCCAAGGGCCGAAGAAGGCAGAGGTGCGCACCACCAGCGCGCCCGGATGCTTGTCCAGCACGCGCTGCTCGGCCTCCATCTTGCTGCGCCCGTAGACGTTCAGCGGCGCGACGGCACTGCTTTCCACATACGGCTTGTCCGTCTGGCCGTCGAACACCAGGTCGCTGGAGAAGGTGGTCAGGTGGATGCCGTGGCGGGCGCAGGCGGCGGCAAGAATGGCCGGGCCGATCGCGTTCTCGCGCATGCAGCGTTCGACCTCGTTTTCCGCATCGTCCACGCGCACGTAGCCGGCGGTGTTGATGACCGCCCAGGGCTGGTGCTGGGCCAGCGCGCGCTCGACCGAGTCGGCATCGGTGATGTCCATGTCATGGCGCGAGAGCAGGCGGAAGGCCAGGTTGCGCTTGCGGCACAGGTGCGCGAAGGCGCGGCCCAGGGTCCCGCTGGCGCCGGTGATCAGGATCGGGCGGGAATCCTTGCCGACCAGGGTATGGCCGTCGGCGGTGATCGAGGTGAGGGCGGCCGGGGTCGCGACCGGCGGGCACAGGAAGCGGCCGGGACGGCGCCACCAGCCCTGGCCGCGCAGCACCGGGTGCGACAGCGGCGCGCCGGAAGACAGTTCGCGCATCATGCGCGCCAGCGCGGTCGGGCGCGGCTCGGGCGAGCGCACGTCGAAGGGACCGGGTTCGTAGTAGCCGCGGTTCTGGGTCACCAGGCTGTTCCAGTCGAAGGAGCCGAGCAGCGACCACACGGTCACGGCGCGCAGGTCGACGCCGTTGTTGCGCGATGCCTTGGCCGCTTCCCAGATCTCCAGCAGCCAGCGTAATTGATCTTCGCGGTTGGCGTCGATGTGGGCTTCGGTGATGGCCAGCGGGATGCGGTAGCGTTCCCACACTTCCGACAGCAGCGGCGCGATGCCGGCGGTCGGCGTCGCCAGCGCGCGCGAGGCTTCGATGTCGGCGCAGGGGATGCCGTCGGCCACGCCGCGGTGGTGCTGCGGATAGCGCTCCGGGCGGTGATCGAGCCAGCGCTCGCTGGTCACGTAGTAGTTGACGCCGATGATGTCGGGCGGGCAGGTGTTCTCGCGGAACCACAGGAAGTCGGCTTCCGGGATGCCGGTTTTGGTGAGGTAGCCCCACAGCGGGTGCTCGGGACCGACCATGCCGCACAACAGGTCCCAGGCCAGCCAGCGGCGCTCGTTGTAGAACTCGGCCACCTTCGCCAGTTCCGGCGTGCTGTAGGTTTTTCCGAGGTCGTCCGTCTGCACCAGCTTGGCGTTCGGGTTGACGGCGCGGATCGCGCGCATGGACAGCACCACGGCGCGGCATTGCACCAGCAGGGCTTCGATGAAGGTGCGGTCGTCGCGGCCGTGCGGGTACCAGACGCCGTACAGGCCGGCGAAGCGCGCGGTGGTGCAGGGTTCGTTAACCGGGGTGTAGTACTCGATCCAGGGATAGCGCGCGGCCACCGCGCCGGCGTATTCCGCCAGCTGTTCGGCGAAGGCCGGGTCGACCAGGCTGGTGTGGCGCGGACCGCTGCCATGGTGCACCAGGCCGGCGATCGGCGTGACGCCGGCATCGCGCAGCGCGTTCAGGCGCTCGTCGGGCCAGGACCAGTCGGCCTTGGCGACGCCGTCCGGGGCGGTGCGCTCCCAGATGATCGGATAGCGGATCGCGCGGATGCCGAGCGAGGCGAAGCGTTCGATGTCGGCCGGGCGGGTCGCGTGGCCGTTGCGGTCGAGCTGGTGGAAATAGTCATCGCGGACGCGATTGACGGTGCATTCGAGGCCGCCCCAGAGTTCGAGCGGTTGGTTGGCGTGGCTGTTCGTGCTCTTCGTGGAATTCATAGTTCACCAATTTAATTAATTTTATAGCAACAAAAAAGTCATGGGGGTCCCTGCCAGTCCATATGTCGGAGACCACTGGCGCGTGTTCGCGGTTGACAGCGATGCGCCAACCTGCAACCATGCAAACCATGAATTTTTCGCATACACATTCCATCCTCGTTTCCTGGTGGCGCCGCTAGCAGCGCGCGGCCGGAGAGTTGAATGTGAATCACTAAACGCCGCCCCGATTCAAGGTGGCGTTTTCATTGGCGCGGCAGGATCGGGGCAAGCATAAAAGGAAGCCCGATGAGCCTGCAAACTACGAACACTACCGCACCTGTCATCCTGACCGGCGACCGTCCTACCGGGCCGCTGCACCTCGGCCACTTCGTGGGCAGCCTGCGCAATCGCGTCACTTACCAGGATCAATATCGCCAATTCATCATGCTCGCGGACGCCCAGGCGCTCACGGACAACATGGATGACATAGGTAAGGTACACCGGAACGTCATCGAAGTGGCGCTCGATTACCTTGCCGTAGGGATCGATCCGACCAAGTCGACCATCCTGATCCAGTCGCAGATTCCGGAACTTGCCGAGTTGACCTTTTATTACCTCAACCTGGTGACCGTCGCGCGCCTCGAGCGCAACCCGACCGTGAAGGCCGAGATCGTCCAGCGCGGCTTCGAGCGCGACATCCCGGCCGGCTTCCTGACCTACCCGGCCAGCCAGGCCTCGGACATCACCGCCTTCAAGGCCGGCATCGTGCCGGTCGGCGAAGACCAGATCCCGATGATCGAGCAGTGCAACGAGATCGTGCGCAAGTTCAACCGCACCTACGGCGGCGACAAGGACATCCTGGTCGAGTGCAAGGCAATCGTGCCGGAAGTCGGCCGCCTGCCGGGCATCGACGGCCGCGCCAAGATGAGCAAGTCGCTGGGCAACACCATCAACCTGGGCGCCAGCGCCGACGAGATTCGCGCCGCCGTCAAGCAGGTCTACACCGACCCGCTGCACCTGAAGGTATCGGACCCGGGCCACCTGGAAGGCAACGTCGCCTTCATCTACCTCGACGCCTTCGACACCGACAAGGAAGGCCTGGCCGAGATGAAGGCCCACTACACCCGCGGCGGCCTCGGCGACTCGGTGGTCAAGAAGCGCCTGGAAGGCATCCTGCAGGACATGCTGGCGCCGATCCGCGCCCGCCGCGAAGAACTGGCCAAGGACAAGGGCCAGGTCATGCAGATCCTGAAGGAAGGCACCTTCAAGGCGCGCGAAGTGGCGGCGCAGACCATGGATGAGGTGCGCAAGGCGCTGGGCCTGAGCTACTTCTGATCATGCGCCCATTCCGTACAAGGCTGCGCCGGCTGTGCGTGGCCGGCGCCCTGATCGGCGCCGTCGTATCGGCTGGTGCGGCGCCAGGCAAGGCCGCGGACAAGGCTGCAGACAAGGACGGCCCCGCGCTGGCCAGGATGCAGAGCGACCTGGCGCGCACCTTCCGTCTGCCGCAGGAACTGCCGCTCGACCCAGACCTGCGCACCGAAGCCGACAGCATCGCCGGCGTGCACCTCGCCCGCATCAAAGGCCTGCTGCCTGGCTGGATTGCCGAGGAAAGGCGATTGCAGGCCGGCGAGGACGTGCGGACGACGGACAACACGGTGTATCTGGCCGTCTGGGCCCGCCTGCTGAACGAGCTGGCGCTGTGGCAGCTCGAACCGGGCGATGCAGCCTATGAAAAGGCCACGCTGGAAGCTTTGAAGACTTCGCCGCTGGCCTGCGAGATCAAGGCCGCACCGAACGTCAACGACTTCGCCGCCAGGATCCTGCGTATCCAGGCCATGCCGGCGGCGCAGCGCCAGACCGCCCTGGCGAACGAGCGCCGCCTGCTGGAGCACTGGGCGCAGCCGCGCCCGGCGATCCCGGCCTGGCCGGCGCCGCTGCCGCAGGATGCCGCGATGACCGCGGTCGAGAAGATCCGCGACGGCGGCGCACGGCCTGCGCTGGCGCTGTCTCCGGTCCTGGCCGCGGAACTGCTGGGCGAGCGCACTGCCTACGCCGACCTCGCCTGGCAAAGTCAATGCGAGCTCAAACGCTGGTGGCTGCGCGTCAGCCTGGCCCAGGGTGCCAGCCCCGAAGCGGCGCTCAAGGAATTCCGTTACGCGACCCTGATCGGCGTGGTGGAGCGTTACCGCATGGATGACGGCAGCGCCGATGAGGGCGCACCGAAAGCGGCGGCGCAGGGCGCAGCCGTACAGGCGCCGCCGTATCCGGATTTTGCCAGGAACTTCGACGTCTCCGGCGTCACCCGGGTCAGCCGCAGCTTCGATGCCGCCGGCAAGCCGGTCGCGGCGAGCGTGATCGATCGCAGGATCAAGGTGCGCGGCATCCGCGGCGTGCGCCCGGTCGCTTTCGAAACCACCTTCGACGCGCTGGCGCTGCACTATGCGTTGCATGGCGGCGATGGCGGCCGGCCGGGGGCGCCTCTGCCGCCGGTCTTCGAGATGGTCTGGACACTGGACTCGGAAAAAGGAAACAAGCAATGACATCGCAGGCATCGATCGCCGCTCTGTCGCGCCGGGTCCTGCTGGCCGCAGCGCTGGCATGCGCCGCGCCGGCTGCACCCGTGCTGGCAGCCGATGCGCAGCTGCCGGCCGTCACGGTCGCTGCGCGCGACGCATTCTGGATCGGCGACTTCGCGGCGCTCGAGAAGCAGAATGCCGACCTGCGCCAGCCGGGGCGGATCGGCGACAACGGGATTTCGCAGATCACCCAGTTCCGCACGGGCCTGGAAAGCGTTTTCAACAACAACGTCGAGAACGGCGAGGCCTACTGCAAGGAGCTCGATCTGCTGACGCTGCAGTGGGCAAGCGAACATCCGCAATCCGCCTTTGCGCACGCCCTGCACGCAAGGTCGCTGGTAGCGCATGCATGGTCCTACCGCGGCGGCGGTTTCGTGAACAAGGTTCCGCCGGAAGCCTGGAAAGACTTCCACGCTTACCTGCGGCGCGCGGCGGATTACCTCAAGGCCCATGCCGACGTCGCCCTGACCGACAGCTATGCGCATGAGGTCCTTCTCGAGATCGGCAAAGGCCTGGACTGGAGCAGCGAGCAGATGCTGGCGGTCGCCAAGGACGGCCTGAAGCGCAATCCCGACGATACCGGTCTGTACTTCGACGTGCTGCAAAGCCTGCTGCCGAAGTGGGGCGGCAGTCCCAGGGCTGTCGACGACTTCATCAAGTACGCCGCCGAGCAGACCCGCGACCGCTTCGGCCAGAGCATGTACACGCGCTTGTACCTGACGGCGGCGGACGACCAGTTCAGCCACACCCTGTTCCAGGACAGCTATGCCGACTGGAACCGGATGAAGCAGGGCTTCGAGGATCTGCTGGCGCGCTATCCCGACAATGCGGACCGCCTCAACAGCTATGCCTACATGGCCTGCTTGGCGAAGGACAAGGAGACGTTCGTGAAGCAGTTCGCCAGGATAGGCAAGCGCATTGTCAGGGCGAAGTGGGGCGCAAATCCCGAGCGCAGCCTGGAAAGCTGCCGGCGCTGGGCGGCCTCACCCTGAAGCTTCGTTAAACGCCCGCCCATCGACCGGAATGTCGAGGGTAAAGGTGGTGCCGGCCTGCTCGGAACTGTCGAGCACGATGGTGCCGCCGTGGCGCTTGGCCACTTCCTGAACGAAGGGCAGGCCGATGCCCCAGCCGGTCTTGTCCGACTGCTCGCCGCGGTTCAGGTATTCAAAGATGTCCTTGCGGCGCTCGTCGGGAATCGGGTTGCCGCAGTTGTGGACCGACAGGATCAGGCGGCCATGGGTCTGGGCGACGTTCATGCTGATCAGCTTGCCGTCGCCGTACTTGGCCGCGTTCAGCGCCAGGTTCTCGAGGGCGCGCCGCAGGGCGCTCTCGTTCCACCAGCCGGTCACGCAATCGCCGCTCACCTCGCAGTGCGCCGGCGTCGTGTCGTTGACGTGCTCCGCGACCTTTTTGGCCAGCCCCAGCGCATCCACCTGCGCCAGTTCCAATGGCGCAGCTTGCGCGGTGGTCTGGCTGAGGGCGTCGAGCTGTTCCTGGAACATGCGCTCCAGGCGCAGGCCGTTGTCGAGGATCTTGCGGGCGATCTTCTCGCCATTGCCGGGATTCGTGGCCAGCAGCAGTTCCGCACCGGAGATGATCACCGACAGCGGGCTGCGCATGTCGTGCGTCAGCGAAGCGGCGACGCGCTGGCGGAAGCTGCGCTGCAGCGCCGTGAATTCTTCGATGGCATCGCGGATCGCCTGGTCGAAGGACGAGCCGATGATGCGGCGCTCCTCGTCGGTGAACTGGATGCCGCGTCGCTGCGCGACTTCCAGCAGGGCGTCGCGCAGCAGCTGGTATTCGTAAACGATTTCGACCGCCTGGTAGTCGGTCGTGCGGGCGCGCTCGCTGCCATGGCCGCTGGCGGCGCTCGAATCGCTGGCCGCGTTTTCCCGGTCGTAGCCCGGGCTGAGCGCTTCCGCGATGTTTCCGTAGAACAGCGGCAGGGTGTCCAGCAGCACCGGATGGCTGACCTCGTCCGCGCCCGGAATCAGGCTGCGGACACGTTTTTCCCATTCGGCAAAAACGTCGTCGCGGATCGCCAGCAATTTCCTGGACTGCTCGGACAGGTTCTTGGTACTGGACTGTTGGTTGGTCGAAAGCATCATCGTCTAAGCGGCCGCTCTGCGCTCGGCAGAGCGGCCGGAAACATCAGTCTTGCAGGTCGGCCGGCACCTTGCCGCCATTCTGCGCCAGCTTGGTCATCACCTGCTTGTGCAGCCAGATGTTCATGCTGGCCGAATCGTTGGTGTCGCCGGTGTAGTGCAGCTCGGCCGCCAGTTCCTTGCGCGCCTGCAGGCTGCTGTCCAGGTTCAGCAGCTTCAGCAGGTCGACGATCGAGGTGCGCCAGTTCAGCTGCTGGCCCGACTGCTTCTGCATGTTGGTCAGGACTTCTTCGACGTCCACCTGCTGGTTCAGGGTGGCGGCGGGAGCGGCTGCGGCGCCGGCCGTGCCGGCTGTGCCTGCCGTGGGTGCCGGGGCTTGCTGCGCCGGTGCCGGTGCGGCTTGCGGGGCAGCGGGAGCGGCTGGGGCGCCGCCTGCCTGCGCCTGCGTGTTGGCCGGATGGTGGCCAGGGAAGATTTTGTGGAAGATGTCGCCGAGAATACCCATATTGTTCTCCTTGTGTTAGTCGATGATTGGCGCTGCTTAGCGGCGCTGCATGCCCTGCGCCATGTGGCCCAGTGCGATCGCCAGTGCGGCGCCGCCCAGGGTCTTGACCAGGGTCGGATGCTGGGCATAGAAGTCGCCCATGTGGTCGACGATGCCCGGATTGTGCTGCTCGGCCTGGGCCGCGATCTGCGTCACCTGGTCGGGCGACAGCTGGCTGGCCTGCTCCGGCGTGATCCGGTTCTGGCCGCCGCCCAGCAGGTTGCCGAGGATGCCGCCGGCGCCGCCGGACAGCAGGGCCGGGCCGACGCTGGCCAGCAGCTGGTTCAGCATGCCGGCGCGCTGGTCCGGATTGCTGTTGCCGAACATGTTGCCGATCATTTGCGGGAAAGGCGGCGTCTGGTCCGAGCGAAAAGCCTGGGTGACGCCACGCGCCATGTCTTCGCGCGGCACGTTCTGCGATACCCGGTCGAAATCGTTTTCCGCCTGTGCGGGGTTGGCGTTGGCAGCGCCGCCCAGGTATTGCTGCAGCATGTTGCCTAAATCAAAGCCCATGATCTACTCCTGTGTTGGGACAGTCGAAGGAGCAGGGTAGGCGCTCCGGCGGAAACGCTCCGTACGTTCATTAACGGACAATGCGGACAGGCCGGACAGGCGGCCACTTTCGCCGCCGCGTTTCCTGTCTCATAATTGCGTAATTACAACAACAACGTGTACTGACGACGATGCGATTTGCGACGACTTTGGCCGCACTGCTGACGGCGCTGGGCTGCCTTTCGACCGCCCATGCGGCTTCTTCTTCCAATGCCATGCAGCCAGGGGAGCACCAGGCCGTCGTCAACGACGTGCGTCTCTGGTACAAGGTTGCCGGCCAAGCCGCCGGCACGCCGCTGCTGTTCCTGCACGGCGGCCCCGGCTACAACAGCTACAGCTTCGAGGTCCAGGGCGGCAAGGCCTTGGAGGACAAGCTGAGGATGATCTACCTGGACCAGCGCGGCAGCGGGCGCTCCGAGCGTCCCTGGACCGGCGCCTACACCGTGCCGGCCATGGTCGAGGACATCGAAGCCCTGCGCAAACAGCTGGGCGTGCCCAAGCTGGCGCTGATGGGCCACTCCTTCGGCGGCGCGCTGGCGCTGGAGTACGCGGCCGCTTATCCGCAGCACGTGGCCAAGGTGGTGCTGGTCAGCGCCGCATCGAGCATCCCGGACGCCTGCGCCGCCCGTGTGGCCTTCCTGGCGAAGCGTTACCCGGCCGAGCTGGCAAAGGCGCGCGCGGCGGCCGTGGAGCGTAAGGAGACGCCGGACGAATGCTTCTTCGCCTTCAATTCCGTGCCCGACGACATCCGTGAGCGCGTCAACGACGAGACCATGTTCCCCGACATGAAGCAGGTCGAGGAACAGCGCGCCGTCGATGCGAAGAGCGGCCTGCGCAACACGGGCGAGCTGGGCGGCGCGCTGTGGAACGGCGGTTTCCTGTCCTACCGTTTTACCCGGTTCGAGCGCGTGACGATGCCGGTGCTGGTGATGGCCGGCGAAGAAGATTACGCGATCGGCCTGCCGGCCCAGCGCGCGCTGGCCAGGGCGCTGCCGAAGGCGAGGCTGATCGAGTACGCGGGGGCAGGGCACTTCCCTTATCTGGATGCGCCGCAGCGGTTTGCGCAGGATGTGATCGGGTTCCTGCGCGATTAAGGATGTATCATGCGGGGCCTAGAAACGAAGCCTGCATATGCTCATCATTACCATCAAACAGGGCAAGGAAAAAAGCCTGCTGTCCGGCGATCCCTGGATTTACCTCTCCGCCATCGACAAGGTCGAGGGCCGGCCCCAGGAGCGCAACAAGCCCGGCGCCACGGCGCTGGTGCAGATCTCCTCGCGCCAGTTCCTGGCCCGCGCGGCCTACAACGCCAAGTCGCAGATTGCCGCCCGCGTCTGGACCCTGCGCGAGGACGAGCCGGTCGACCACGCCATGATCAAGCGCCGCGTGCAGGCCGCGGTCGCGCGCCGCGTCATGGAGGTGCGCAAGGCCGATCCGCAAGCCCTGGCCCTGGTGATCGATGGCGATAAGGACGGCCTGCCGGGCCTGCTGGTGCATAGCTATGGCGGGACCGCCGGTTATCTGGTGTGCCAGTTCAACGCCGCTGGGGTCGATTTGTGGCGGGTGACCATCGTGCAGGCGCTGCTGGCGGCGACTGGATGCCCGAACGTATTCGAACGCAGCGACGAGCTGATGCGCAAAGGGGAGGGGCTGCCCGTCATCTGGCGCGGGCTGGCGGGGGAGGAGCCGCCGCAGCGGCTGACGGTGCGGGATGGGCATCGGTTGGTGCCGATGGATATTCGTACCGGTTTCGTTTATCCGCGCTGAGGGATCGGTTCGGGATCGACCGGAAGCGGATCGTCGCTATCGTAGGCTCGAGCCGTTTGGATTGACTGCTTCCTCATCGCGACGGGTGGGGTAGTAGACCTTCTTGTGTTCGCACTGGTAGAACAGGATGCCGTGAATGCCCATCGCCTGACGCTTCGGTATGCGGCGCTTCCAGATCTCGCTGAAAGCTGCGTTCAGCGCTTGTGAGGATTGCTTTTGATAGACCTCATCGATAAATGCCACATCGGTGTCGTTCGGGAAGATCAGGGCGAATTCCTCATCCGTTGCAGCGAAGATGTCGTAGACCGCGTTATTGGCGCCGTCAAAAACCTGGATATTCTTCACGTACTTTTCCTTTCAAGGTTCGCTCTTGGCTGATTGCGAACCTGTCTGTGCAGTCCGCTGTCGACCCGAAGCGAACGGTCCCGAAGCATTCTATTTTTGAAGATGAGCGGAAATTCCGTATTTATTCTCGGCGGCGAGCCTCAACTCGTTCATGTCTAGGCCCCCCGCTCCCAGAACGCCATGAAATATTCCAGTGTATCCGCTGGAGCACCGATATCGTTGGGGTGCAGAACGCAAATTGCAGTTCTGATCCTCAATACTTCCGGTTCAGGTGATTGGTCACGGCCTTGAATGGCATTCCATAGCATCACTCGTTCGCGAATGACCTCCTCAGCTGAAGCAACGTCTGTACAGAAACGATTGGCGACGGCGGCCGCATCCTGAGCAACATCAGGAAGTTGGTCCGATACACGAAAAAGCGCATCGATCATAAATCTTTGAGCAAGGAATTGTTCCGCCGGATCATCCAGATCGACTATGTCCGAAATCGCATTCCAGAGCGCTGTACCCTGCATTTAATCTCACTCGCGATAAAGATTTATAGCTGACGAAGGTCTGCTCCTGGCCTATTCTGTTGAAAAACTCCCCTTGAAGACGGTTCCGTCACCGCCTACCGTTATCTAAGTGCGGCGCAATGATGGGGGCTGTCATGATGGGCCATCAGGCAACGAAGCGGGAGCTGTTCGTCATGATCAGTCTAGACGAATATGTTCCCCAAGACCACTTGCTGAGAGCGGTTGACCGCTACCTCGACTTGAGCGAATTCCGGCTGTGCCTGGCCGATTCATACAGCCATACCGGACGACCGTCGATCGATCCGGAGCTACTGGCTCGAATGCTGATCATTGGCTACTGCTACGGAATTCGGTCGGAGCGTCGATTGTGCGAAGAAGTCGGCATGAACCTGGCTTACCGTTGGTTCTGTAAGTTAGGGCTGAAGGACAAAGTCCCGGATCACTCCAGCTTTTCAAAGAACCGGCACGGCCGTTTTCGCGATCATGACGCTTTTCGCCAACTTTTCGATTCTGTCCTTCGGCGTTGTATGGCTGAAGGCTTGGTGAAGGGCGAGGGATTTGCGACTGATGCCAGCATGATCAAGGCTGACGCCCAACGTCAACGATCTCGCCCAGGAGAAGTCGATATCGACTGGGGCGATCCAGAGCAAGCAACCCGGCCGGTGCGGGAATATTTGGCGGCGCTGGAGCAAGCCAATCCGGTGCCTCCGCCACCGAAACGAATTTCGTTGACCGATCCGGCTGCAACCTGGACCGCTGCTGCAGGTCCAGCTATTTTTGCTTACTCGACGAATTACCTAATCGATTTAAAGGTCGGGATGATTGTCGATGTCGAAGCGTCGGTCGTGACCAAGACAGCCGAAGTCGAAGCGACCAAGACGATGATCAATCGGGTTGAAGAGAAATTCGCCATGAAGCCGCAGCGCCTGGTGGGCGACACGAATTATGGCGTAGCCGCGATGCTGGGGTGGCTGGTCGACGAAAAAGGGATCACTCCGCATGTGCCGGTATGGGATAAATCCGAGCATCATGACGGCACATTCAGCCGCGTGGACTTTGTCTTCGATGCTGCAAATAACCGCTATGTTTGCCCGGCCGGCAAACACCTGACGCCGGCTCAACGCGACCACCCCAAGACGCCGTTTCGCTATCGGGCGAGCGTGTACGACTGTCGGCCCTGCGAACTGAAGCCGAAATGCTGCCCCAACATGATAATCCGCAAAATTGACCGTAGCCCGTACGAACCCGCTCGAGATCTGGCGCGCGCTATTGGCAAGACGGAGGCATATCGTGAATCGCGTCGGGAGCGAAAGAAGGTGGAGATGCTATTCGCCCACCTCAAACGAATACTCAACCTTAGGCAATTGCGCTTGCGTGGGCCCAGCGGTGCCCAAGATGAATTCCTGCTGGCGGCAACGGCGCAAAATCTTCGCCGAATGGCCAAAAAGCTGCTGCCGGTACGGCGAAACGAGAGTCTAGTGATGAGTTAGCCAAACCCAGATGGGCCAGCCCACTATCTTCCTGTACAGTTACTTCATCAAGACTGTTTTTTGCCCAGGAGTTTTTCAACGCAATAGGCCGATAGCAGACCTATTGTAGCGTCCGTTCTCGACCCAAAGCGGTCCTTACGGTGTCCGTACGGATTACAAAGCCTTGGTCCTCAAAGGATGGCCGCTCGGGAATTCAGACGGTGGAACGTCTTTCATCATCCGTAGAGGCATAGCTAATGCACGATCTACAAGCTCTTTATCAGTTAGTGGGTCAAGGCATTCGACGATTAGCCAACGTGCTCTTACGGGATCTGGGCATCCAGCACAAAAATCCAAAAGCACGTCGTTACAGGTCTCTTCCGATAGGCCATACGCCTTCGGATTCATGATTTTCTGAAGCAGCTGGAGCAACTGGTCTTTGCTAAGTTTTTCTTTCACTTGCACCCCATCGATGTCAGCACTTGAACGTCCGCTCTTGGCCGAACTCGGCCGTTCGCGAAAGACCGCACCTGCCTATCAGACACCCGTCGGAGTGGGCTACTCGACGATATCTAGTGCTTCCCGTTGCGCCGTCGAACCCGCCTTTTGCCATGGAAAGCAACCGTGTTTATCGGGCCAGAACATGACGAGTCCGTGAAAATCCTGGCCGCTGTAGAAGCGAACCGCAGCCCCAAAATATTCCGGCAAACAATCCTTGCGAACCCTCTTGAACATCACTTTATAGTCTCCCCCGACAATGCCGGGATATGCAAGGTCGGGGAAACGCAGCGCCATTTCGTATCATCTCGACGCAATCATTCAAGACCCCATGTGAGACTTTGCTATCCAGGCCAAAGATCATGATCTCTGGATGACCAAAGGTCTCCGACAAGCCAATCGTGTAGGTAAATGGTGATCCAGTCTCACCTGCACTGGGGCGCACAGAAAGGCAATGCCATCCGAAACGCTGGACATCGGATCGCATCCTGGTGACGATATTCTCGTTATTCATTCGGACCCCTACGCCTGCTAGCGATTTTCCGGATGAGCGCGCCGTTCAGGAGGGTCGCCCTCTTCGAAGCCGGCGACAAACACCAGCAGCATGTCGTTGGCGACTTTGTCATGCCCCGCTTCCAGGAGGCTATTGGCGATCTTCGACAGCTCGGCCGGCGTGGCCTTGCCGTTCGTGCTATCGATCGTGCGCCTTGTTACTTTTCCAAGTTCGAACACCAACTCGGCAACCGTGTTTCCTTTTTCGCTCATCTCATATCCTTTCATTACAGTCGTAACAACCCGCAGTGTATGAGCTCACTCGCCATCAAGGCAATCGAACTCGCTGAGTGCGAGGTCGAATCGATTGCCCCATGGACACGCCAAGCCCCAAAGCGTAAGCTGCCGCCATGACGTCCTACCTGCCCATCCTGCTGTTTATCCCCCTGTATGCCGCCGCCACCTTCGCCTGGCACCTGACGCCGCTGGCCGGCGCCACCTACCTGGCGATGAGCGTGGCCTGCTTTATCGCCTACGCCCTGGACAAGTCGGCGGCGCGCAAAGGCGAGCGGCGCACGCGGGAGAGCACGCTGCTGATGCTGGGCCTGTTCGGCGGCTGGCCCGGCGCCGTGCTGGCCCAGCAATGGCTGCGTCACAAGACGGTCAAGCAGCCGTTCCGGCAGATGTTCTGGTTCACGATCGCGGTGAATGTCGGCGCCTTCCTGTGGCTGGCGCGCTTCGCGTAAAACGTCCAATAAAGGAGATCCTATGTGGCGCTATCCGAAGGTCCTGGCCCATCGCGGCGGCGGCACGCTGGCCCCTGAAAACACCATGGCCGGCCTGCAGCGCGGCATGCAGGCAGGCTTTCGCGCCATCGAGTTCGACGTGATGCTGGCACGCGACGGCGTGCCGGTCGTGATGCACGATCCTTACCTGGGCCGCACCGTGCCAGGGTCCGGTCACGTCTACGACTATGACGCGCTCGAGCTGGCCGGGATGGATGCCGGCGGCTGGTTCGGGCGCGAATACGAAGGCGAGCCGGTGCCGCTGTTCGTCGAGTTCGCGCAGTTCTGCAAGGTCAATGGCGTGTGGATGAACATCGAGCTCAAGCCGGCGCCGGGCTACGAGATCGAGACCGGCGGGGCGGTGGCGCGCATCGCCGCCGCCATGTTTGCCGATGACATCGCGGCAGAGAACATGGGCTACGTGCCGCTGCTGTCCTCGTTCAGCATCGACGCCCTGATGGCGGCGCGCGAAGTGGCGCCGCAGCTGCCGCGCGCCTGCCTGATGAGCGAGCTGGCGCCCGACTGGGAGCGCCGTGCGCGCGAGGTCGACGCCGTCGCGGTCCACGCCAATCACCGTCACCTGACGCCGCAGCTGGCGCGGGAAGTAAAGGCGGCCGGCTTCGGCCTCTTCTGCTATACCGTCAACGAGCCCGCGCGCGCGCGTGAGCTGCAGGCCTGGGGTGTGGATGCCTTCTGCACCGACCGCATCGACCTGATCGGCCCCGACTTCGTTACGAGCGCCTGATAAAACCCCCATGGCGGCGTTGCATCGTCTCGCCGTACTAGCGTACTGTCTTCGTGGTCCGCCACTGCGACGATGCGCCTTGCCCTGTGGGCTTTCTCAGACGCTCTAAGTTAAATAAATGGCATCTTCCCCTTCAGAAACGTGACTGCTTGTCGTTAAGGACTGATTACTGCCCAATCGGCCCACGACGACCATGACCCTGTCGATCAAAAACAATACCTTGTCGCTGCAGGCGCAGCGCCAGCTGTCCGAGCATACGGCGGATGCTTCGCGCATGATCGCGAAGCTGAGTTCGGGTGCGCGCATCGGGGCTGCCAGCGACGATCCCGCCGGGCAGGCGATCGCGGCGCGCATGTCGTCGCAGCTGCGCGGCATGAGCCAGTCGATGCGCAACATCAATGACGGCACCTCGATGCTGCAGGTGGCGGACAGCGCCATGGCCAACATCGGCGACAGCCTGCAGCGCCTGCGCGAGCTGGCGGTCCAGGCCGGCAGCGACGCCTTGTCGGCCGGCGACCGCGGCGCCCTGCAGAAGGAAGCGAACCAGCTGCTGGTGCAGATCACCCAGGTCGGCACGGAGACCGCGTTCAATGGCAAGGCCCTGTTCTCGCAGGACACCGTCAGCATCGGCGGCGACGAGAAGCAGCGCAAGGTGATCGACGGCCTCAGGACCGGCTGGCTGGCATCGAGCGAAGCCATGGTCAAGAATTACTACGGCATTCAGGGCGATGGCGCCGACCTGACACTCGACCTGACCCACACCGACGGGGCCTGGAATGTGCTGGCCTACGTCCAGGGCAGCGGCAGCGGCAAGCTGTCGAACCTGACGCTGAACCCCGACATGGCCGACTTCGGCAGCGGCGACACCGCCGACGGCGGCGCGGCCTACCTGTACAACGACCGCGTGATCGCGCACGAGATGGTGCACGCCATCATGGCGCGCTCGATGAACTTCAGCACGATGCCGAAGTGGTTCACGGAAGGGACGGCGGAACTGATCCAGGGATCCGACGAGCGCCTGGCGGCTGCGGTCGCCGGAGCAGGCGGCGCGGCGGGCGTGGTCAGCGGCGCGGCTGCGGTTAATCCCAGCTACGAAGGCGCCTACGTCGCCGCGCGCTACCTGCACGACAAGCTCAAGGAACTCGGCGTCGACGGCGGCATGAAGGGCCTGATGACCTACCTGAGCAAGAACCAGAGCGCGACCCTGGACACGGCGCTCGATGCGGTCACGAACCACGCCATTGCCAACAGCAGCGCCTTCATGACCGATTTCCAGGCCAACGGCGTCAACTTCATCAACACGAAGATGAATCTCACGAACGCCGATACCGGCGCGATCGGCGGCCTCGATGCCGACGGCGGTCCTTCGCGCAATGCCCAGGATGTCGTGTCGGACGTCGGCGCCAACCCGGCCGACAAGCCGCTGTCGCATTTCAACATGCTCATCCCCGAGATCCGCGGCAACACCGGCGTCAACCGGATGCAGATCCAGGTCGGGGCCGGCACCAGCAAGGACGACCTGATCGACCTCGAGTTTGCGGCCATGAACGCGCACGCGCTGGGGCTGGCGGACCTGGACATGAAGCAGTCGGCGGTGGCGCTGCTGCACATCGACCAGGCGCTCGCCTTCGTCGACAAGCAGCGCGTAGTGGTCGGCGCGGCCAGCAACCGCCTGGACATGGCGGCGGCGAACACCCAGACCTCGTCGGTCAACCTGGCGGCTTCGCAAAGCCGCATCCAGGACGTCGACTTCGCCAGCACCACGGCGCGGCTGACGCGCGCACAGATTTTGCAGCAGGCGGCGTCGGCGATGCTGACGCAGGCGAATGGGCAGCCGAACGCGGTGCTGGCACTTCTTCGCTGAGCAAGCACGTGGGCACGGGGTGCCCACCCTACCTTCAACGCCGTAGGGTGGGCACCCCGTGCCCACGTTCCACGGCCCCCGTTGTAACTAGTACAACACCTCCAATCACCACCCGCAATTCCTTCCAACAGCTACGCTATAATCATTTTTTTATATAGCATGCTGCCCTCACACGCCCCTACGACATGAAATCCACCGAAATACGCGAGAAATTCCTCAAGTTCTTTGAGTCCAAAGGCCACACGATCGTCCGCTCCAGCCCGCTCGTGCCGGGCAACGACCCGACGATGTTGTTGACCAACAGCGGCATGGTGCAGTTCAAGGACGTGTTCCTGGGCCTGGATACGCGCCCGTACAAGCGCGCGACCACCGTGCAGCGCTGCGTGCGCGCCGGCGGCAAGCACAACGACCTGGAAAACGTCGGCTACACCGCGCGCCACCACACCTTCTTCGAGATGCTGGGTAACTTCAGCTTCGGCGATTACTTCAAGCGCGACGCCATCAATTTCGCCTGGGAGCTGCTGACCAAGGTCTACAACCTGCCTGCCGAGAAGCTGACCATCACCGTCTACTTCGAAGACGACGAAGCCTACGACATCTGGGCCAACGAAGTCGGCGTGCCGAAAGAGCGCATCATCCGCATCGGCGACAACAAGGGCGCGCGCTACGCGTCGGACAACTTCTGGCAGATGGCCGACACCGGTCCCTGCGGTCCGTGCACCGAGATCTTCTACGACCACGGCGCCGACATCTGGGGCGGCCCCCCGGGCTCGCCGGAAGAAGACGGCGACCGCTTCATCGAGATCTGGAACCTGGTGTTCATGCAGTTCAACCGGGACGAAGCGGGCGTCCTGACCCCGCTGCCGAAGCCGTCGATCGACACCGGCATGGGCCTCGAGCGCCTGGCCGCCGTGCTGCAGCACGTGCACTCGAACTACGAGATCGACCTGTTCCAGGCCCTGATCAAGGCAGCCGCGCGCGAAACCGGCACGACCGACCTCGAGTCGAAGTCGCTGCGCGTGATCGCCGACCACATCCGCGCTGCGTCCTTCCTGATCGTCGACGGCATCATTCCGAGCAGCGAAGGCCACGGCTACGTCCTGCGCCGCATCATCCGCCGTGCGCTGCGCCATGGCTACAAGCTGGGCCAGACCAAGCCCTTCTTCTACAAGCTGGTCGAGGACCTCGACATCGAGATGGGCGGCGCCTATCCGGAACTGCGCGACGCCAAGGCGCGCGTGATGCAGGTGCTGAAGGCCGAGGAAGAGCGTTTCGGCGAGACCCTGGAAAACGGCATGAAGATCCTGGAAGCCCAGCTGGCCAAGGATCCGCAGAACCTGGACGGCGCCACCGCCTTCACCCTGTACGACACCTACGGCTTCCCGCTGGACCTGACCGCGGACATCTGCCGCGAGCGCAACGTCACGCTGGACGAGGCAGGCTTTGCCGCCGCCATGGAGCAGCAGAAGAAGACGGCGCGCGCTGCCGGCAAGTTCAAGATGGCCGCGAACGTCGAGTACGCAGGCGAGAAGAACAAGTTCGTCGGCTATGAATCGCTGGTGCACAACACCCACGTGCTGGCGCTGTACGCCGACGGTGTCTCGGTGCAGGAGCTGAAGGCCGGCCAGGATGGCATCGTGGTGCTGGACACCACCCCGTTCTACGCCGAATCCGGCGGCCAGGTCGGCGACAAGGGTGTCATCAAGACTGCGGGCGGCGTGTTCGAAGTCGAAGACACGCTGAAGATCCAGGCCGACGTGTTCGGCCACCACGGCAGCCTGCAGTCGGGTTCCCTGAAGGTCGGCGATACGGTCGATGCGCAGGTCGATGAAGCCAAGCGCGCGCGCACCATCCGCAACCACTCGGCCACCCACCTGATGCACAAGGCCCTGCGCGAAGTGCTGGGCGGTCACGTGCAGCAGAAAGGCTCGCTGGTCGATCCGGACAAGACCCGTTTCGACTTCGCCCACAACGCACCGCTGACGGCTGAAGAAATCGCCCGCGTCGAGCAGATCGTCAACGCCGAGATCCTGCAGAACCATCCGACCAAGGCGCAACACATGTCGATGGACGACGCCATCAAGCACGGCGCGATGGCCCTGTTCGGCGAGAAGTACGGCGACACCGTGCGCGTGCTGGACATCGGCTCCTCGAAGGAACTGTGCGGCGGCGTGCACGTCACCCGCACCGGCGACATCGGCCTGTTCAAGATCGTCTCGGAAGGCGGTGTCGCTGCCGGCATCCGCCGCATCGAAGCGGTGACGGGCGAGGGCGCGCTGGCATGGGTGCAGGCGACCAACCGCAAGCTGCAGGAAGCGGCAGCTGCGCTGAAGACTGCCCCGGATGAGCTGCCGTCGCGCATCGGCCAGGTGCAGGACCAGGTCAAGGCGCTGGAGAAGGAAGTCAACGCGCTGAAGTCGAAGCTGGCCGCGGGCCAGGGCGACGAACTGGCCGGCCAGGCAGTCGAGGTCAACGGCGTCAAGGTGCTGGCCGCAACCATGGAAGGCGCGGATGTGAACGCCCTGCGCGAAACCATGGACAAGCTGAAGGACAAGCTGAAGACCGCCGCCATCGTGCTGGCGTCGGTCGCCGACGGCAAGGTCAGCCTGATCGCCGGCGTCACCAAGGACGCCACCGGCAAGGTCAAGGCCGGCGAGTTGGTCAACTTCGTCGCCCAGCAGGTGGGCGGCAAGGGCGGCGGCCGTCCGGACATGGCCCAGGCCGGCGGCACCGATGCGGCTGCGCTGCCGCAGGCACTGGCCGGCGTGGCCGGCTGGGTCGGCGAACGCGTTTAATTAGTCACCGTCGTATAGTAGTACCCGTCGTCCCCGCGCAGGCGGGGACCCAAGTTTTCCGGCGCTAACGAAACGCATGCAGAACTTGGGTCCCCGCCTTCGCGGGGACGACGGTTTTTGGGTAGTCAAAGGAGTCGCATGAGCAGCCTGCCCCCGCAATGCGACCGCGCGCTCGCCGAAGGCAAACCCGGCACGGCGCAGGTCGCCCATCCGAACCTGGTGCTGACCACGTCCATCCTGTCGAGCAGCCTGGCCTTTATCGACGGTTCGGTGGTCAATGTCGGCCTGGCGGCCATCGGCAAGGACCTGGCAGGGACCGGCGCCGACCTGGCCTGGGTCGTCAGCGGCTACCTTCTGCCCCTCAGCTCTCTGCTCCTGCTGGGCGGGGCGATGGGTGACCGTTATGGCCGCAGGCGCATTCTGCTGGCCGGCATCACGATCTTCGGCCTGGCTTCCCTGCTATGCGCGTTCGCCTTCAACCTGTGGGTGCTGGTCGGTGGCCGCGTCCTGCAGGGCGTCGGCGCGGCCCTGCTGCTGCCGAACAGTCTGGCGATCCTGGGCGCCACCTTCCAGGACAAGGCACGCGGCCGGGCAATCGGCATCTGGGCCGCAGCCGGTGCGGCGGCCGGCGCGGTCGGGCCGCTGCTGGGCGGCTGGCTGATCGATACGGTCGGCTGGCGCGCGATCTTCTACATCAACCTGCCGGTGGCGGCGCTGGCGATCTTCATGGGCTGGCGCTGCGTGCATGTGGCGCCAGGGGACAAGCCGGCCGCGCTCGATCCGCTCGGCGCCCTGCTGGCCAGCGGGGGCCTCGGCTGCCTGACCTGGGGACTGGCCGACGCCTCCGCCCAAAAGCAGCTGACGGCGGCGGCCGGCATCGCGCTTGCGGCCGGCGTGCTGATTCTGCTGGTCTTCCTGTGGATCGAACATCGCGCGCGCGAGCATGCGATGCTGCCACTGGCGCTGTTCGGGTCGCGCAGTTTCTCGGGCCTGAACCTGATGACCTTCCTGCTCTACGGCGCGCTGGGCGCCTTGATGCTGCTGGTGCCCTATGTGCTGATCGAGTCCTTGCACTACTCGGCCAAGCAGGCCGGCGCCGCGCTGCTGCCTTTCCCGATCGTGCTGGCGCTCGGCTCGCCGCTGATGGGGAAGTTTGCCGGCAGCCATGGTTCGCGTCTGCCTTTGTCGATCGGCGCCTTGATCGTGGCCTGCGGCTTCCTGCTGGGCACTCGCATCGGTACCGGCTCCTACCTGGCGACGGTGTTGCCGGCGATGCTGGTCATCGCGCTCGGCATGGCCTGCGTGGCGGCGCCGCTGACGACGGCCGTGCTGTCCTCGGTGGACGCCAGCCACACCGGCATCGCGTCGGGTTTCAACAGTGCGGTGGCGCGTGGCGGCGGCCTGATCGCCACCGCCTTGCTCGGCGTGGTGCTGACGGTGGAGGGCCGCGCGCTGCTGGCCCCATTTCATGCGGCGATGGTGGTGTGCGCCGTCACGGCGGTGGCGTCCAGTGTGTGCGCCTATGTATGGGTCAAGACATGATGATCGATGCTGCTGCGCTGCCGCAGGGGCTGGCCCGTATGGCCGGCCCTGTCGGCGAACGCGGCCGGGATCGTCCTTCGACATCATGAACGGCTGGGAAAACCCGGCCGGTTTTCTTTCTTGTCAACTGTCTTGAGGTTGTTACAACGCAACACGCATATCAAATTTTGATGCGGCGCGTCATAATCCTGCAATTGGAGTACCATGCGGGCATCTGCCCCACAATCCGTAGGCAAATGATGAGCGAAACCATACTCGATACCGGCACCATCGAAGTCCAGAAGGACCTCGACGCGCGTGGCTTGAATTGCCCGCTGCCGATCCTCAAGGCCAAGAAGGCCCTGGCCGAACTGGCCAGCGGCGAAGTGCTGCGCATCGTCGCCACCGACACCGGTTCGGTCCGCGACTTCCAGGCCTTCGCCAAGCAGACCGGCAATGCGCTGCTGGCACATACCCACATCAACGGCGAATTCACCTTCTGGCTTCGCCGCAAGTAAAGAACACCCATTCGGCGGGGCAGGAAGCAGCAGCCCCGCGTTTCCTCTATACGACAAATCAAGCCTGGCGCAGAATTAGTGGCTTCCTTCTAAGCAAAAAACGCACGATCGTGCTTTAATTCTGTGTTGAAGCTGTTTTGCTCTTATAATTCGGATCATTTTTAGTCAGTCACAATCCATTTTTCAAAGGCCCACTATGAAAGTCCTGGTACCCGTCAAACGCGTGGTCGACTACAACGTCAAGGTTCGCGTCAAGTCCGACGGCAGCGGCGTCGATATCGCCAACGTCAAAATGTCGATGAACCCGTTCGACGAGATCGCCCTCGAGGAAGCCACCCGCCTGAAGGAAGCCGGCAAGGTCACCGAGATCGTGGCCGTCACCTGCGGCGTGACCCAGGCCCAGGAAACCCTGCGTACCGGCATGGCGATCGGCGCCGACCGCGGCATCCTGGTCGAGACCGGCGCCGAGATCGAGCCGCTGGGCGTGGCCAAGGTGCTGAAGGCGCTGGCCGACAAGGAACAGCCGCAGCTGATCATCCTGGGCAAGCAGGCGATCGACGACGACTCGAACCAGACCGGGCAGATGTTAGCTAGCCTGTTGGGCTGGCCGCAGGCGACCTTCGCCTCGAAGGTCGTGCTGGAAGACGGTAAAGTGACCGTGACCCGCGAAGTCGACGGCGGCCTGGAAACCGTGGCCCTGAGCCTGCCGGCCATCGTCACCACCGACCTGCGCCTGAACGAGCCGCGCTACGTGACGCTGCCGAACATCATGAAGGCCAAGAAGAAGCCGCTCGAGACCATCAAGCCGGAAGACCTGGGCGTCGACGTGACCCCGCGCCTGAAGACGCTGAAAGTGTCCGAGCCGCCGAAGCGTTCGGCCGGTATCAAGGTCCCGGACGTGGCGACGTTGGTGTCCAAACTGCGCCTTGAGGCCAAAGTCATCTAATCAAAGGAATTGAGAACATCATGGTCGCACTCGTTATTGCAGAACACGACAACGCCTCGCTGAAGGGCGTCACCCTGAATACCGTCACCGCCGCTTCGCAATGCGGTGGCGAGGTGCACGTGCTGGTCGCCGGCAGCAACTGCGGCGCCGTTGCGGAAGCCGCTGCGAAGATCGCCGGCGTCTCGAAAGTGCTGGTCGCCGATGCGCCGCACTTTGCCGACGGCCTGGCCGAAAACGTCGCCGAGCAGATCCTGGCGGTGGCCGGTTCGTACTCGCACATCCTGGCCCCGGCCTCGGCCTTCGGCAAGAACGTGCTGCCGCGCGTGGCCGCCAAGCTGGACGTGGCCCAGATCTCGGAAATCACCAAGGTCGATTCGCCGGACACCTTCGAGCGTCCGATCTACGCCGGTAACGCCATCGCCACCGTGCAATCGGGCGACAGCGTGAAGGTCATCACCGTGCGCGGCACCGGCTTCGATGCCGCCGCTGCCGAGGGTGGTTCGGGCGCCGTCGAAAGCGTGTCGGCAGTTGGCGATTCGGGCAAGTCGTCCTTCGTGGGCCGCGAGCTGGCCAAGTCGGACCGTCCGGAACTGACCGGCGCCAAGATCGTCGTTTCCGGCGGCCGCGGCATGGGCTCGGGCGACAACTTCAAGCTGCTGGAACCGCTGGCCGACAAGCTGGGCGCCGCCATGGGCGCATCGCGCGCGGCAGTCGACGCCGGCTACGTGCCGAACGACTGGCAGGTCGGCCAGACCGGCAAGATCGTCGCGCCGACCCTGTACATCGCCGTCGGCATCTCGGGCGCCATCCAGCACCTGGCCGGCATGAAGGACTCGAAGACCATCGTCGCCATCAACAAGGATCCGGAAGCGCCGATCTTCTCGGTGGCCGACTACGGCATCGTCGGCGACCTGTTTGAAGTCGTGCCGGCGCTGGTGAAAGAGCTGGGCTAAGTGTAATACCGTCGTTCCCGCGAAGGCGGGAACCCAAGTTCGATGCGTAGTACTGGCGTTTCACGTTGGCGATATGCGAGCAAACCTGGGTTCCCGCCTTTTTCACGGCCGACGTTTGACGTTTACGTAAACGAAAGAACTAGGAGACCACGGTGAGCTATAACGCCCCCCTGAAAGACATGCTGTTCGTCGTGAACGAACTGGCCAACCTGGCCGAGATCAGCCAGCTGCCGGGCTGCGAAGACGCGACCCCGGATACCGTCGAAGCGGTACTCGAAGAGAACGCGAAATTCTGCGGCGAAGTCGTCGCGCCCCTGAACCACGCGGGCGACAAGGAGCCGAGCTTCTGGAAGGACGGCAGCGTCACCACCTCGAAGGGCTTCCGCGAAGCCTTCAGCGCCTTCGCCGAAGCCGGCTGGCAGGGCGTGCAGCACCCGGCGGAATTCGGCGGCCAGGGCCTGCCGAAGCTGGTCGCGACCCCGTGCATGGAGATGCTGCACGGCGCCAACCTGGCCTTCGCACTGGTCGCGCTGCTGACCGACGGCGCCATCGAAGCGCTGCTGACCGCCGGCACCGAAGAGCAGAAGGCGCGCTTCATCGAGCCGCTCATCAACGGCAAGTGGACCGGCACCATGAACCTGACCGAGCCGCAAGCCGGTTCGGACCTGGCCGCCGTTCGCACCCGCGCCGTGCCGCAGGGCGACGGCACCTTCAAGATCTACGGCACCAAGATCTTCATCACCTACGGCGAGCACGACATGGCCGAGAACATCATCCACCTGGTCCTGGCGCGCACGCCGGACGCGCCCCCGGGCGTGAAGGGGATCTCGCTGTTCATCGTGCCGAAGTTCATGGTGGGCGAAGACGGTTCGCTGGGCGAGCGCAACGACGTGCACTGCGTCTCGATCGAACACAAGCTGGGCATCAAGGCCAGCCCGACCGCGGTGCTGCAGTTCGGCGACAACGGCGGCGCCATCGGCACCCTGGTCGGCGAAGAGAACCGCGGCCTCGAATACATGTTCATCATGATGAACGCGGCCCGCTTCGGCGTCGGCATGCAGGGCGTCGGCCTGGCCGAACACGCCTACCAGCAGGCAGTCGCGTTTGCCAAGGACCGCGTGCAGTCGCGCGCCGTCGAAGGCTCGAGCGGCCCGGTCGCCATCATCAACCACCCGGACGTGCGCCGCATGCTGATGTCGATGCGTTCGCAGACCGAAGCGGCACGCGCGCTGGCCTACGTCGGCGCCGCCTACAGCGACCTGGCGCACAACCACCCGGACGAAGCCACCCGCAAGGCCAACCTGGCGGTCTACGAATACCTGGTCCCGATCATCAAGGGCTGGTCGACCGAGATGTCCGAGAACGTCGCGCGCGACGGCGTGCAGGTGCACGGCGGCATGGGCTTCATCGAGGAGACCGGCGCGGCCCAGCACTACCGCGACGCCAAGATCCTGACCATCTACGAAGGCACGACTGCGATCCAGGCCAACGACCTGGTCGGCCGCAAGACCGTGCGTGACGGCGGCGCGGTGGCGAAGTCCATCATCGCCCAGGTCCGTGCGCTTGATGCGGCGCTGGCCGAGAAGCAGGGCGCCGACTTTGCCGCGATCCGTTCGCAGCTGGCGGCCGGCAGCGTGGCGCTGGAGCAGGTGGTCGAGTTCGTGGTCGCCAACACCAAGGCGGATCCGCGCGCCGTGTTCGCAGGCAGCGTCTTGTACCTGAAGCTGGCCGGCATCGTGCTGGGCGGCTGGCAGATGGCGCGTGCGGCCCTGGTCGCGCAGCAGAAGCTGGATGCGGGCGAGGGCGACGCCGCCTTCTACCGCGCCAAGATCGGCACCGCGCGCTTCTTCGCTGACCACGTGCTGTCGGGTGCCGATGGCCTGCGCCATGCGATCGTCGAAGGCAGTGCCGGCGTGCTGGCGCTGGACGTCGAGCAGTTCTGATCGCCGGCTATCATAGCCTCGGTAAAAGCGGCCTGCGGGCTAATGCCAGTCACTTAAGGCATTGACCTGGTGGCTGCAAGAGCTAAAACGGATTCATGTCCAACCATGAATCCGTTTTTTATTATGGCTCTCCAACTTGACCTGGACCATGCAGCTGAGCTGGCACCGCATGAGTTCGAGCGTTTTGCCAGCCTGATCGATCCATCGTGGGTCGACGAAGCCTTGAAGCAAACCGGAACTGTATCGCTACGTCGGCGGCGTCTGCCGGCTGAGCGGATGGTCTGGCTGGTAATCGGGCTAGCCTTGTTTCGTAATGAACCGATCTGGCATATCGTTCAGCAGCTCGATCTGGCCGATGGGC